>Ga0325404_1001688_pt1 | contig 23391 bp, 7 predicted proteins | sample PopdelMetagenome_18_FD_205664 | JGI IMG/M metagenome (GOLD analysis project Ga0325404, IMG submission 205664) | Populus deltoides microbial communities from Bellville, Georgia, United States - Xylem-Control-R1 | ecosystem: Host-associated > Plants > Phyllosphere > Stem > Wood/Secondary xylem...
GCTCTCGCTCTTGCTGAGAGGCTATGACGCGAGTACCATGCATGGAAGCATCAGCAGATACTGGTGGAGAGATCCCTGTCATCTAAAAAATGCAATTATTTAAATTAAAACAACAAAGATATTTTTATATATTAAAAAATGATATTGTACAGAACTCCAGGGTGATTAAACCGGAACCGGTTTCCCTTCGACTTTTTACCTGAAATAACACACGAGGTGTTTTATTAAACTGGATGTAGATTATCTCGGTACAACTTGGTCAAATCAGTAAGCCGATTTATGATCCAATCCATCCACTCTGAGAAGACAATTATGAAGTTTGAGTTTAATTAATTAAATTTTAAATTTATTTTTTAAAAATCATCTATTCAAGATTTATTTATATGGTTATTAACTTCAAGACCTGTAAAATTAATCGAAATACGTGCAAACTAACTCAAATATCTACATTAATTAAAAAAAACTCTGATAAGACATGATTTTATTTTTTTAAAAAAAAATCTTGAAATAATATCGGTTTAGATTAACTCAAATCAATTTAGATTAACTTAACCGATGACCAAAACTTTAAGCCAGGTCAGAAGCTTATCCAAGTTTTATAACTATGATTTATGGGACCATTTGGCGCAACGATTTCATTATTGTTTTGTTATTTTTGTTTTATTTTTATTTTTTTTTGTGTTTTGGGATTATTTTGATATGTGTTAAAAAAATATTTTTAAATAATTTTTTTTTAAAAAAAAAGCCTGCTTCGGCGTCGTCTCATCAATGTCTTCATTGTTGTCTGTTTGGCGTGGGCTTCCCTGGCAACCTTAGACTTTTTAAAATCGAACTATGCTAAGCTAGAGGCCTTCAATCATAATTGGAAGCTGTTCTTCTTTTTTGGTGCTTCAAAGCCCAATAAGTTGTCTGTAGCTGTAGACATCTGGGTCATCGAAATCAATCAACATTAGCCTTCGCCCTTCAGTGACAACGCACCACCCCCTTGCCACTTTATTCACATTCAAGATTAGACTGCCCAGTTGTACTTTATTGACACCCAAAAACAGAGACATAGACAACTACATTTCGTTCATGGTGGTTCTTATCTAAGTGAAAAATGACAACAAGAGAGAACCTAATTTCTTGGCTATTTCGAATTGTTCCACGTTTAGTTCGTAGTGATCTTCTCAACCTGTAATTTGCATCTCGAACCTGATCATTTACCTGTTTAGATTTTATAACTATGATTTGTTGATTCTTTTGGAGCATTGATATCTTTTTTTAAAAAAACAAATTAGGACTAATCTTGTTGAATTAATAAGTTACACATAATTTACATGAATAAGAATTTCATATCTAGTTTTTATTTACTAATATTATGTTAGATTTAAAATGCTATTTGTAATTACACGTAAATACTATTTGGTTGGTGTTTGGTATCCCAATGAGTATAGGTATTTAGATCCATATAAAAATAAGTGGTATTATTTACAAGATTTTAGATGTTGTGGACAATCAAGAAATCAGGAAGAAGTATTTAATTGTACACACTTGTCACTACAAAATATAATAGAACATTCTTTTAGAGTATGGAAATAGAGGTGAGAAATTTTACAAAATATATACGCTTATCCACACAAAGTGTAGGTTCAGATTGTAGTAGTATCAATGGCACTACATAATTACATTGGAAGAGCATTGCATGATTACGTAGCATTTGTAAAATTTGATCGCAAATCCAATTTTATTCCCGATAATTTTTTAGCCTATTTTTTGCATACTCAGAAAACCAGAGATATCAGAGGACTTTTCAAATGAATTTTATACACGATATAAATAGTTTAATAAAATAATAATAAAAAAAAGTTTTCAAGGTTAGATGTAACTTATTAATTATAAACTATTAAATTCGTTAATTGGGTTTAATGGTAGACTGTTTACAACTAGATTTTCTACTTGCGTTCATCAATAAAAGCTCCATGGTTTCACATTTTGTTTGTAACTCAATCAATTGCATCAAATAAAATGAAAGCATTCAATAATTTTTTTTAATTAACGTAAATATCCGGATTAGTTTGCATACATCTCGACTAATTTTACGAGTTCTGAAGTTAACAATCATGTAAACTTCTAGTAGTCCTGAAGTTTGTGAGACTCAAACTGATAATTTCTAAAAAAATAAATGTAATATTTAACTAGTTGAGTTATAACCTTCTCCATAATCTTCCTCACCCAACTCCTGACTTCAGAGTGTCCCAAATCCCTAGTGTATGGTAATAGCAAATGCTGATAATATTCCCCATTCAATGTGGCTTCAGAAGTATATAAATGGTGTACGTATTGACAATTGCCCATTATGAGCCTGTCCATTTCTTTGGTGGCCTCAATTATTGTTCTTGCCGATTGAGTGCTTTACCTTTTTTTTTCAACAATGAGTTCCTTTTACCACCTAGATTTATGACCCTCGTCTCTAGTCCTCTAGAGACGGATCGTGGGAACAATGAGTTCCTTTTACCACCTAGATTTATGACCCTCGTCTCTAGTCCTCTAGAGATGGATCGTGGGAAAAACTTCTATTTTGAGAATGCCAGTCCTTTTGCTGCATTTGTCTCAGCTTGTTGGGCACAGAATTGGGAGCCATAAATCCCAGCTCAATCACTAATCAACGGGCTTGGAAAGAAAAGTAAATGAGAGCACAGGCATGTAGATAATGACTTGCTGTGTGTTTCTCCCCCTTGCTTTCTTTTTATGATGCATTTACGCTTTGTTTCATTAATAGAAAAGCATCGAAAAGGGTTTCGGAGTTGTGGTTGTAATAAATAGAAAAGTAATGAATTATCTAAAAATGCTGGCCTTTTATTTATCATAGATGACCATTTCTTTTTTACTAGACTAGAAAAGTGAAAGACACAGCCATACAGGATCATATTTGTTCAGGAATGGACCATTTGGTTAGAAAAGTTAATATTCTTTAGCAATGTGATAAAAATATCTAATTGCTACTATTATTATTAAACTCAATTCATTGAGTGTTTCTAGATTGAAGTTTTGTCCCAACTTTTTTTTAAAAAAATTATTTTAATATGATTTAATAAAAATGATCGATTAAAAAACAACCCAATCAACTCGTAAAAAATAATATGAGAATGAATTGAAAGCAAAAAAAACATCTCGACCCAACTTATTTCCTAACTCAGGTTTGAAAAAAAAAAAGAAATTGATTGGAAAAAAAAAACTCTTAACTTAATTCCTTAAATGTCTCAAGTTTAAAATTAAATTATATAAAAATTACCTCAAAAGGATGTAATCAACTTAACCAATCTAAAAAAACCCGGATTCTTATTAAAAAAATTTTAATAACAAAATAAAAATATAAAAATATAAAAATAATAGCTTTAATGTTTATATAAATAATTTCAGTACAACGCATCGAATGGATTGGGCAAAAGAGTCTCTCAAAATCTCTGAATGCATGTGTTGCATTCCACAAAGAAGGACATCCCTCTGTAAAAAAGAGTGAAACCACACTAAAATTGATTGAAAGTATCCTACAAAATTACTCGAAACATAAAATAGGTAAAGTTTATCCGAGACAAAAGAAAACAAAGAAAATAGCTAGGAAAAATAAAAAGTTTGGGGGTTACTGCCGGAGTACTCTCCGGCAGCCGCACTGGGTTGATTTTGTTTGATCTAGAGTCTTTAGAGCGAAGGTAGAGAAGGTAAGTGGAGAATCAAAGCTCAATATCATCTATCCCATCTCAAACTAAAAGTTTGAATCTGGTTAGAGAGAGAAGTGAAATCCAAGATTTCGTCAACATCAATCAAATTCCACATGGCTCTTAGGACTGTGACTATTTTAAGGTAAAGAAAGTTTATATTTAAAAATATATTAAATTAACAAGGAGAATGTAATAATTCCCACCTGTGCGAAAATTGGAGTTTATGTGACTGTATTTGTTACTCGACAAGGACTTTATTGAAAGAAATTGAAAAGTGGGATTTTATTGAGTTGACAATTTTAACTAACAAGGACTCAATTGAAAAAAAAAAGTTTTTATAGGCACGTTCGAGTTATCCCATCCTCCAATCACTAAAACAATTAGCTTCATAACATTCACCACAACATTATTCTTAGAAATAACTCTGGCATATAAAACTGGAACAGAAGATTAAGCGTTTGGCAGTTCATTCAAAAAAATGTTTTCAAAAAAATTTGATTTTTTTTTAATTAATATATTTTTGATATTTTTAAATTATTTTGATGTACTGATCTTAAAAATAATTTTTAAAAAATAAAAAAAACATTATTGACATGCTTTTCTGAATGAAAAACATTTTAAAAAGCAACCACAACCACAACCACATTTTCAAACACGCTCGTTTGTGGTTTAAATAGGGTTAGGTAAAATTTTAAAAAAAAAATTTTAAATTTAGTTTTTTATATTATTTGATTATTTTGATGTGTTGATATTAAAATTAATTTTTTAAAAATAAAAAAATAACATTATTTAATATATTTCATAATAAAAAATATTTTAAAAAATAACATCAACAACACCCTCAACATATCGTGTTTGGAAGTGTGGTTGCGGTTACTTTTCAAAGTGTTTTTCACTAAAAAATATATTAAAATAATATTTTTTATTTTTAAAAAAATATTTTTGACACGAGTATATTAAAATAATTTAAAAATATTAAAAAATATTAATTTTAAATAAAAAAAATATTTTTTAAAAAAATATTTTTAAAACACAAAAATAAATAATTAAAAAATGATGTAGTTCACGTGTCGTCATTCTCAACCCTACTGAAATTCATCTGTCCACGCATCCCTAACCCTGTTCATTGTCGTGGTCAACTGCGTTTCAAACTACGATTGGTTATGCAAAAAGTACAGTTTTTTTTTAATGCTTTTTACATGGCCAGCCGCAATTTGACATGTAGTTGGCCGCGTAATCATCTTCTCGGACCTTCGTCCCTTTGTTTGAGAGAGAGGCTCCTGCTTCTTCAGCTAATTTTCTTCAATCTTCAACGCTTGTTGCGAGTAATGTATTCTTCAAATCTTTCAAAACAAAAATAAATAAACTTTTCGGAAGATAGATTAATTGATTTGAAATATTTTTATTATTAAAAAAATCCCTTCATTGGAATAAAGAAAACTCCAATAAACTTTATAAAGTTTTTAATAATGTATTAGAAGCAGCAACCAACTTAAAAATGTGTTTTGAGATCTTTAAAAAAAAATGGAGAATTTTTATTATTTTTAAAAATTATTTTGATATATTGATATTAAAAATAAAAATTTAACAATAAAAATACATTATTTTAATATATTTTCATAAAAAAAAAACTACAAGCTTATTCCAATTTTAATTTGACTCGAAATTGACCATTAACATTTATAAACAAGAGTTTTCAACGTTTGCCATCTAGAATTGCATTTATTTCAATTTCAAAATTTTCTACACTTGGATTTTGAACTGCCAAAAAATAAGCCCTCTCTGCTGGCCGCCTCTCATAGGGCAAACAGTTGTAGCCTGAGACTTGCACTAGCCGAAAGGCAGGCAACCGGTCTTATCACGCACGCTAAGTAGCCTTTTCGAGCATGCCTCCCGCTGTCATTCGGTTGTGTACTGTCGGGAGCGTGGCTGCGGGTGATTTTTAATTAAAACACGGGAATTTGTGTTTGGTTAGGGTTGAAATTTTATTTTATGGTGGTGGGACTCGTCAAAAATTAAGATTGAACCTCAATTTTTTAAAAAAAAACATGACAATTCAGTTGCAAGCTTCTCACCTTAAGTTTTTAGATTTATTGACAAAAAATTAATTTAATATTTTTTAAAATAAAATATATTTTTAAAATATTTTTATGGTTTTAAAATAATAATATTGGAAATAAAATAAAATTATTTTAATATATTTATAAAAAAACACTATTAAAAAGCATCTATAGACATTCTCCGAATCAAGAATACAAATTACAGTAGCATTTAAAAAAAAAAGTTTTATTGATTTTGTTTTTCTGAAAAATAAAAAAGTTTTGGGTGAGCAATGCTTGCTTATCCTAAAGTCTTGTCACAATTTAATCCATTTTAACACTCCACTGGTTATATATCCCGCACGATGCTGCGAGTCAATTATTTTTTGTATTTTAAAAAAAGTCAAGATCTAAAAGTGTTAGGTTTTTTTGTAAAGTTATACCCAAGAGTCTTAAGTTTGGTTGCAACGCTTGACTCAAAAGTAATATTTATAATATTAATAATAACATTAAACTTGAGTTAACCCTTAGCATAAAAGTGTCTGGACTGCAATACCAGACCCAATAGCATTGGACGTGTGTCTGGCTGCAAGGTCGTGTCATAAAAGTGTAATAATTAAATATATTAGTTAAAAAGAAAAAAACTAACGAAGAAAAAGAAAAAAAATATGAATTAACTATGTTAACCCTTCAAATCAAGTTAACCCATCATACCTTGAATTCGCATCGTGAAAGTTTGATAATTAAAAAGAAAAAAATAAATTAATGGGTTAACCCAGAATTAACTGGGATAACTTGTCAAATCAGGTTAGCCTGTCAAATCTGGAATCCGTGTCATGAAAGTTTGATAACTAAATAGAAAAAAATTTAACATTAACAATTTAAATTAAAAAAATTAATTAAAAAGAAAAAAAACAAAAGGCATAAGCCTTTGCACTATGGATTGCACTGTGCAGCCCACACTCAAAGGCATAAAAATAACAAAAAAACAAAAATAAAAACTAAAGGCATCAGTCGAGAACTATTTAGAAAAAATTTTAATATTAATAAACTAAATTAATTAAATAAAATTAATTAAAAATAAAAAAAATTCTAAGAAGAAAAAAAAAACTAAATATGAAGAAATTTAACATTAACAAACTAAACTAAACTAAACTAAATGAAAAAAATTAAAAAGAAAAAAAAAGCAAAAAAAAATTATAGGTTAACTCGTCAAATTAAGTTAACCCGTTCAACCCGGAATTTGTGTCATGAATGTCTGGTAACTAAATAAAAAAAAAGTGAAAATTAAGAAACTGAACCAAACAAAAAAAATTGATTAAAACGAAAAAAAATTCGGGTTAACTCGTCAAATCATGTTAACCCGTTAAACCCAGGATCTGTGTCATGAAAATCTAATAACTAAATAAAAAAATTTAACATTAACAAACTAAATAAAACAAAAACAATTTATGAAAATAAAAAAACAAAAAAAATTGACGATCAACCCATAATTAACTGGGTTCATCCGTGAAACCAGGTTAACCTGTGAAACTCGGGATATGTGTTATGAAAGTTTGATAACTAAATAGAAAAAAAAATAGTATTAACAAACTAAACTAAATGAAAAAAATTAATTAAAAAGAAAAAAAATTCTTGGTTAACTTGTCAAACCAGGTTAACCCATTAAATCCGGAAAACGTGTCATGAAAGTCTGATAACTAAATAAAAAAATTTAATATTAATAAACTAAATTAAATTAAACAAAAAAATTTGTTAAAAGAAAAGGACAAAGAAATAAGTAAAAAAATAATCCAAAAGGCATTAAAAAAAGCTAAAAAAAATGTGACAACTTAAAAAAAAAATCTAAAGCATCAGTGTTTTACTGTGGACTGCACTGTGCAGTCCACAATAAAACACCAATCCCTTTTAGTATGTGTTACAATTAATTAAAAAGAAAAAAAGTAAAAAAAAAATTAAGGTTAACTCATCAAACCCGGGATCCGTGTCATGAAAATCTGATAACTAAATAAAAAAATTAACATTAACAAAAAACATTAAACAAAAAAATTCATTAAAAGAAAAAAACACAAAGAAAAAACAAAAAAAAAGAAGACAACTCAGCGTTTCGCTGTGGACTTGCACAGTGAAACACTGAGCAGTTTTAGTTTATTGTCAATTAACAAACTAAACTAAACGAAAAAAATTAATTAAAAAGAAAAAAAATTCGAGTTAACTCGCCAAATCAGGTTAACCTGTTAAACCCGGGATCCGTGTTATGAAAGTTTGATAAATGAATAAAAAAAATTTAACATTAACAAAAAAAATTACTAAAACAAAAAAAAGCAAAAAAAAAACTCTAAAAGTGTAAAAAAAAAAATCAGCTCATCTTTTACTAAATGGAAAGAAATTTAACATTAACAAACTAAAGTAAACGAACAAAATTAATTTAAAAAAAGCAAAAAAAATTATGGGTTAACTCGTCAAACCATGTTAACTTATTAAATCCGGGATTCGTGTCATGAAAATCTGATAACTGAATAAAAAAATTTAACACTAACAAAAAAAATTATTAAAAAAAACTTTAAAAACATAAAATAAAAAAGCTTATTTTTTACTGTGGACTGCACAGTACAGTCCACAATTAAAAAAAAATAAACCCTTTTAGTTATAGTTTAATTTTCTCTCACGGTTTAACTATTTTACCACCAAATTAGACCGTCTTAAAATTAAAAAAACAGAGAAATTATACACTTACATCCGCTACAAACACGTGAGTATATTTTGATGACATGACGGGAATATTTTTTTTACTGCGATTGTTAAAAATATTCCTGGACTAGCCAATGAAACGACTAACTCTATCTTTTTAATTATCTTCAAGATACAACAGCTCTGCATGGTATAATATATTTAAGAAAATAAAACCTTTTCTAATACTAATCAACAACACTTAAACTCGGCAGATCAAGAAATGAAGTGGATGTTTGGTAATTTGGTGTAGAATATTTTTCAATTGAAAAATATATAAAAATAGTTATTTATTTATTTTTTACATTAGTATACTAAGATTATAAAAAAATATTTAAAAATATTAATTTAATATTACAAAAAACAAATTTAAAAAGTATATCAGTAATTACCGCAATATCAGGTAAATAATTACGCAAACTCTCTTAATTGACTTACCTATTCTTAGGATATGAGAAAATTATACGATAATAATAATAAAAATGATAATAATTATAATTCATCATTACTTCTTAATAAAATTTTCATTAAACTAACTTCCTTCGTTATGTCATGTTTTTAAATGTTTCAAAAAATATAGTTGTGATTATTTTTTAAATTATTTTTTATTTAAAAATATATTAAAAAAATATTTTTGATATCAGCATATCAAAATGATTTAAAAATATAAAAAAATTAAATTTAAATAAAAAAACTTAAAATTTTACAGAACATCTTTTTCACCACATTTCCAAATAAACTTTTTAAACGCAACCAGTGGATTCTTTTTATTTTTCAAAGGTGTGCCATGTCATCATGAACAGTGTGGGAAATGTAATATGTTAGTAACTTGGACATCAGTCATGTAATTCCACCTCAATTTCTTTCTTTTTTTTTAATATTTGTTTGGAATTGAGGTTGAATCTATTTAAAAAAAATTAATAAAAATATTTTTTAAAAATATTTTTTATATATTAATATTAAAAATAAATTTAAAAAATAAATATTATTTTAATATATTTTAAAAAATAAAAAAAATTGCAAAAATATTTTAATTTGCAAGCATGTATCAACGGTCAACGACTCAGCAGCCCCTGGCCCCTCTAAATTCTTTCATTTCAATTAGTAGTTGAGTTAACGGGTGATTGCATACATGATCTCTTCAAGACCGCCCGTTGTCGGCCACAGGATTTCCTACTTGCAGTAAGCAGTCTCGTAGTATTCTGACGTTGACGATCGACCCCCCTCTGTCGACGTGAAGTCAAGCAAAATATCAAAGTGAGTTTTTTGTTCCAGGAATGTAACTGATTGGATCGCACTAAATACTTATGGAAAGTGAATGTGAACTTTTATTTTATTTTATTTTAATACTTACCATATGTTTGATTTGGTTTAGATTATACTTGTCAAATCTATTCTAATCAAGTGAGTCTCTGAAAGTGCATAGCTTGTGTTATTTAGTAAATGTTTTATTTAAAAGTAATCAAATTAATGCTATTAGAGAGTTTTAATATATTGATGTCTTAAATAAAAAATAAAAACTTATTTTAATGTATTTTTAAATAAAAACATTTTTCAAAAGCATTTTACACCACAATAATAAACACACAATAAGAGTTCAGATCATTGGAATGTTAGGTTAACCTTAAAACAATTTCATTTTAATAGTTTTTAAAGGAAAGAATGTCATTTTAAATAAAAAAAATTAAAAAAATATATTAAAATGATATTATTTTGAATAAAAAAAATACATTGGAGCTAACTCGATCAAGTCTCATATAGATTTTATCAAGTTAACATGTCCGCAATTTAATTCATAGGGTCATCTAGATTCAATTGGATCTTTATTTAAACTGGTTAAAAAAAATTCAAACTTGAGCTAGTTTTTGAGTTGATAAATACTTAAATCAACCTGTTAGACGAATAAAGTTTTATAATCATGGTTAAACTTTGAATATACTATTTGTAACTAGATTAATAAAATGCAGAGGAAATTAGATATTTTTTATTTTCTATATATATTAAATAAAAATAAAAATCATGAATGATTTTTACAAATACATCCTCTATATATATATATATATACATAAACACATTATCGAAAACATCAAAAGTACTTAGTAATTTCGAGTACTGTTACATATTCTGGGACTCTGAAGTACAGATCTCTCGAGCTGGTTGGGACTCTGAAGTATAGATCGTGCCTTTATGTATATTGTCTAACCCATTACATATTCTGCAATTTTAAGATTTTAAAACAAAACTTTCATTAAAATACTTTAGATCAAGACACTATTTGGAATTCCGGTAACTTATATTTTTAAGTATTTTTCTTAAAGTATATTTATGTTAAAAAAATATTAAATTAATATTTTTTTATCATTTTACTTATGTTAAAAGTAAAAAAAAATCTTTTAAAAATCATTTTAATATATTTTTAAGCAAGAAACATTTAAGAAAAACATAAACACCATGGTGCAGACACAAATAAAAGGCTTGTTTGAGAGTGCTAGATATTTTTTTCAATATATGTTTTTGCTTGAAAATACATCAAAATAATATTTTATTATTATTTTTAAAATTTATTTTTGATATCAACACATCAAAACGATAAAAAAATATCAAAAAACTTAATTGAAAATAAAAAAAATTAAAAACACAGTTAGACCGCAATGCCACACATGACCTAGATGGAACAATAATATTGAGTCTGTCAAACACTAATGCTGAAAAACATGTCGGGTCATCCACATGCTTGGCATGATGGATTTAATTTTGGACGTTTGAAAGTTGAAAGGTGTGTTTAGCATTGTGTTAGCTTTTATGGTTGTGATTTTAAACAAAAATAGTTTTATATAAAATATTTTTAGTTGAGGTTAGTTTGATAAAATACGTGTTTGATTAAAACTGTAGTTGAAATTGAGTTTAAACAAAAAAATAGTTTAATGTGTTTGGGTAAAAATACTTTTTAAATTGAGGATTGGTAATAAAATGACTAAAAAAAACATATATTAATACCGATAGTTTTTAATTAAAATATTATAGAATTAATTACAATTACATCTTAAAATAAATAATACTCTATGAAAATATTCTGTTATTGTCCCATTAAACTATTTGTAATTCCATCATGTACAAAATCCATTCGAAAAAGCCTATGATATTTATGGTTTTCTGAGTGTGCAATAACATCGACTAAAACATCATCGGGAGCAAAATTGAGTTTGCAATCAAATTTTACAAATGCTAGGTCATCATGCAATGTCCTTTCAATGTAATTATGTAGTGTCATTGATACCACTATAATCTGAATTGTGCTTTGTGTGGATAAGCGGATATTTTTTGTAAAGTTCTTCACCTCTATTTCCATACTATAAAAGAACGTTCTATCACATTTTGTAGTGATGAGTGTGTGCAATTAAATACTTCCTTTTGGTTTCTTGGTTGTTCACGATGCCTAAAATCTTGTAAGTGATACATCTCATTTTTATATGAACCTAAATACCCATACTCAATGGGATATCAAGCATCAACCAAATAGTATTTACATGTAATTACAAACAACATTTTAAATCTATCATAATACTAGTAAATAAAAATGCAAATTACTATACTCATGTCTGCATTCAATTTCTATCACATTAACTACCTTATAGTGGTATAAGAAATTTTATATTACTATTGTCAACAATCTTAAGAAAAATACAGGTATCATGGACGTTGTCTTCTCATCCTGCCCACACAAACATGAACTGCATGTTTAAACTACAAGCACTCATTATATTATGTGTCGTTACATCTTTTCTTCTGATAAATAGAATTTGATTTTTAGGTTGATATGCAAACTCACACATGTGTGCCATCAATTGCACTAATAAAATTCTCCTACAAATTATGTTTCCTGTCTTCTTCCCTGAAGTCTCAAGATTCAACATCTTCTTTGGTGTTTATAAAAAATTTCATTGACTAGTGATTTTATTATTATACAAAATCAAGTTAAGTCGAAAACAAGAAGCAGCACAAAACTAGACAATTTATTTATGTCAATTTTAACCTTATTTAAAGTCGTTGGGAGAAATAATAATAATAAGGTTTAATATTATACTCTCCAATCATCTATACCTTATGAAATTAATTATTTCAATCTCTAAATCTTTTCAATTGATGTTTAAAAACTGATTATTATGAAAAAACTGATGAGATTGCCTTTCTAATCAAGCCATAAAATCCATCAAACTACCTAAACAAAATTGGCAATGAAAAAAGAGGTCAAGATTAACATCAAAAGATCTTGCAAGTCAAAAAAATCACGAGGGCTCAGTCTATTCGTAGCCTCTGCTACGATGACATGCCATGATCCGAGTGAAAGTGTACTATTTCCAGGTCCAAAAGCATGGATGGAAAGAAGGGAATCTTGCGAGAGAAGTTCGTGGGTTTGCACTTTTGCCAAAATTAGACTCATTTGTACAAAAAGCAGCACTGAAAAATGAAAATTAGCAGTGGAATCGATGGCATTTGCCGATCGGCTTACTTATTTCACAACGCCTCAGAAATAAGAACAGTTAAATAATTTTCTGTCAGTCCATATGTCAGCTTGGCCCCACGAAAACACACACAGCAAGAAAACGATGGAAAGATACGTGTACGATCCTCAAGCATATACTCAGTCCCAATCTAGTCCCCCAAGTCCTAGTTTTAGTATCTAGCCCTTCCTCTAACGTAATTTATACATTAACGTTGCCAGGAGACAGCATTTCAGTTTTGTAAAATCACAACCACCTTTTCTTCAAATTGTTTTTTCTTAAAAAACCATAAAATTATTACTTTTTAGGTGGTTTTAGAAGAGTTCGATTTAATAATATTAAAAAAATATATAATTTTAATATATTTTTAATTAAAAATATATTTACAAAAACATCCATTACGTTACCAAACAAACACACACAAGTGTTCTATGAGAAGCTATGATGAAATGTAACAACGACAAAGTTACATCCTCGTGAAATTTATTATAAAAAAAATATAAGATCATAATATCTTTAAATACATATACTTAGCACACACTTATATTATTTTCGGTAATACTTAAAATGTGACATTACTGTATATTTTTTATTTCAATAATCAAGATAGACTAAGTGAGTTTTTATACGTAGAAATTAAACACGTCCACGCTGGATTTTAAACAGGACATCTATCCACATGTTGGTTTACTCTTATAAAATTACAATATATTTGAGGCTTGAAATGTAAATCGGTTGCAATTTGGAGGGTGTATATGTAGTTTACCAAAGAAAAAAAAGTCGCGACTCCCACCCGCCTTCCGCCTCGATCTACCCCGGCCTCGCACGATGAAAGGGCCTTTTCTAGTAGTTGAACAAGGAGAGAAATAAATAGCATCTGACCACAAGACGATAAAAATAAAAATAATAGAAGACAAGAAACCTATTGGTCCCTGAAGCTCTAATTTTAGCATTCTAGCCCTTCGTCTACCATAGTATATTTCTAGAATCACAACTACGTGTGCTTTCTTTGCCAATAAAAGAAAAAAATCATGAAACACATTTCTCTTGGTCGATTTTAAAAAACTTGAGCAAGTGAGTTATATGAAATTATAATTGAAATGCAATAATGATAAGATAATATTGGATTAGGAGTTTTTGTGAAATTTATCTTGGAAATGCAAGCATGAAAAACATTTAATGTGAAAACCAACTATGCTGCTCGAAGCATGTAAAGAGGTGATATTACTATTTTTTTTTATTTTAACAATTTCGATATCCTCAACCATATTTTATACATGGAAATTTAATATTTTTACGATGAATTTTAAATGAACTATCTATTTTTATATTGATTTACTCATAAAATTTTATCTGTTTGCGATCTTTTGTCTATATATTTGAAATCTAATCTAGATTATGATTTAGATTGTAAATTTTTTAGATCAATATTTTTTCTTGAATTAGTACTAAGTATTCGGGCAAAACCAGACTAATCTCAGAGATATATAAATTTTTAATAAAAAGTTTTCCGTAAGTATACCACGGTTAGTTCATGAACTTATGGTAATTATAATTCAAAATACATAAAAGGACAACATTAACATGTAATATTTTTTTATCCTAACAATTAAGATATATTCAATCAATATTCATAGATGAAAATCAAAAACATTTGCGCTGTAATTTAAACATGCCATCATCCTCCCATAGGAATCCATCCCTAGAACCCTAATTGGATTTGGACAACGACGACAATGCAAAAACAATCCAGATCCACTTATCATACAAATGAAGCTCATAGAGTGACACATGCACACATATGTATGTATGTAAGGCCCCACTTATTTTTGTAATCTTTTTTTTATTTACTTTCATTATAAATTTAAAAACATTTGGTCAATCCATGTATACCATAAATTTATTCAAAATTTTTTCTTGAAATCATAGTCAAGAAAATACTATGATTTGTAGTGCTTTTTAAATCTATTTTTTTAAATTCTAACCGTAAAAATTAATACAATACCACACACATACTAAATGGTGAAATATAAAATTGAAGCAATTTAAAGGATGTAAATGTAGTTTACCAAAGAAATAAAGGGCCATGACTCACACCCACCTTACACCCCATCCCCCCACACTCAATGAAAGTGCAAGTAGTAGTGGAAGAAGAAAGAAAGAAAAATTGCATCTGACTATGACAAAAAGAAATGAAAAATAAATAAAAATTCAAGAAAAAAAATTAAAGAAACAGAATAACTGGAATCTACTACCAGACCACAAAACCAAGTCCCCGTATATAAACGCTCCCTCACCATCCCACACGCACCCCTTCTTTAAAATCTCTCATCTCATCCCTCTCTCTCTCTCTCTCTCTCTCATTTCTTTGCCCATCACCCCCAAATCTCCTCTTCACACACGCTGTCTTTTCTAACCCTTCTCTCTGTACAAATCCCAACAGGGTTTTCAGTCTTTTAATGATGGAGGAGTGGGTGACAGCGGCGATGGCAGACGAGACAGTAGTAGCAAAACTACTACTGCGCCTCAAACAATCACAGGCGACGGCATCAGCTTCCGCGGTGCCAGCGGTTATTCCCTTGCGATGGGGGATGCGGCTTCCGAGGTCAAGGCCGGGAACGATGACAGCAACGAATTCTTCTTCATTGAGATGCGATGTCGTTTTGAAAAGTAAGGAAGGCGGCGGCGGCGATTCCTCTACTAGATGCAGTCCTACCACTCCTCTTTCATGGAGCGGTGGTGGTGATGGTGGTGCTTCTCCGTCCGGTACTGGTGACGGTTTTGAAGAAACCAGCCGCCGCCACCTCAGCAGTTCTCCTCCGCCACCTGGCGTTAGATCCAAGGTAGTTGTAACCACACTCAGTCTCTCCCTCTCTCTATCGGTTTCTGATTTTTTTTCCTGCTCGTTACTGTTAACGTTAGATTTGGTGTGAGCTGATCCCTCACTCCCTTTCTGTTTTGAATGAAATACCCTTTTCCAGTCTCATTAATCACCGTGACGTTAAGCCAGTCTCCTTTTCTCCCTTGTTCTTCAAATGGTGTCTCTCGCTCCTTTTCTTCTCTTTCGATTTCACCACTTGACCAATCTGCCCTTCATTTTTTCTCTAATCTTCCTTTACCAGCCATCATCTTCACTGTTTTACAGAGTCGTTAAAACTGTTCGTTGATTTTGAAGGTGTGAGGTCTAGTGCTGTTTTTCGCTTAAGTTTTTTATTTTTTAATCTTCGAGACCAATTTACCCCTCGTTTATCTTCTTATTTGCTTCTAACTATCCCATTGTTTTACGTCAACATTTTTCATCGGTTTCCATTTTCCAGCTGCTAAAAAACCAACCCCTGCTAGCAGCTAACAAGGGGCAAATCTGTCTTTTTACGATTTTATCCTCCCGATTATCGGTGGAAAACCGTCAGGAGGTGACATCCACAATTTACCTGGACAGAAATACCCTTGGTGACGTTTTCTCCTCGCTTCTTTTCCGATCACCTGTCATTCATGGTTTCCGACTTTCTGATCATTAATCTACCAAATTGTCCACTCAAGGCTTCACTAGATTCTCCCGTGAAACTCTTCGAACAAGGATGATTTTGTCTGATTCGTGAAGTGAAACCATACAAGTCCGTTGCCCATGAGAGAGAAAAAAACCAAAACCCAACGAAGTTTCCATTTTTTTTTGCCCTAAAAATAAATAAAAAGAATCCTTTTTTTGTTTTTTGAGTCAAAATCTTTATATGGGGTTTGCTTGCTTTTTATGGCTTCAACGTGAGGGTTTTTTGGCTGATGATGGAGCCCACTGACCATTTAGGCTGGGGCCCACTTCAAGTGAGGTTTGTTTTAGCTAGATAAGGTGTTTTTGCTTGAGTTTGGTGAGTTGATTGTGTCGTTAGTGAGAAATTATATCGTGTGGTGATGGTCTATTGTAAGCTTTTTACGATCTTTTCGGTTCTTCTCCTCCTCCCCGCAAGGGCTAAAGGGTTCCGTCTTGGGTGGAGGGGATTATTTGTTGTAGTAGCTCATATCATTGTTGATGTGTGTATGGGTGAAAGGTATATGAGGCAGTCCAGTAATTGCCGGCCATGTCAGTGGTCATGTGAGGGAATCACATGAAAATTGTTTAAAGAGAAAGAAATATAGAAAAAGAGGGTTGTCACGTGATGTCACGCGGGTATTGGTGACGTGGCGTGTAGTTATTGGGTGTGTGTAGAGTTACAGAAGGCAGCTTAACAATTTGGGGGTGATGGATGATGATGATCCGTTTACCATTTGAATGTGGACCAGCTGTATAAACTAGATTCATTAAGGTTGGCAGTAAATGTTGATACCATAAAATATCACAGCTAATTATCGTTAATTACTAAAAAGATTGATCCTTTAACACTTTGCTGGAAGTTTTTGTTAATTATGGAAATGGGATTTGTTAATTGTTGATGATGATTAATATATACATATATATATATTTTTTTTTTTGGGGGGGGGGGTGGGGGTAGAATGATGCGTGTTGTTGGCCACGTCTATGGTTTTTGTCTCGTGTTCAAGGATCGGGAAATGTCTATCCATTTTTCTTGTTTTCATGGGTCCCCCAAGTGTAATTGAGCTGTCCTTAATATTGTGGTGCTGCCTTTGACGTCTTGCCACTTGGTATTATCTGCTTAGCAAACGGAGGTTTCTTTTTTCTTTGCAGTTTTTTTGGCGCTATTGCTCAGCTTCCTTGAAGTCTTTTTTCTTGGCTGAAATATATAGGAGTTATATCAATACCATTGAATTAGCGTGTCCAATGATTCAATGGTGATGATTCATTTTTGGCCCAAGATTCGTGCTATAGAGGACTGCTCTATCATTAATTTGATGGGGAATGTTTATTGATTATTTTTATGGTGTCTGACTAATGACCATGTTTATTTTTGATACTTTCAGGGTGCTGGTATTGGTGAAACCACTAGCAATGTAGTGAAGAGGTCAAGAAAAAAGAAGGTAAATTGAATCTTCATTTCAAACATCACTGTCTGCCTGTGCTATAATACAAATCCCTATCCGCATGCTACGTGGTGGTCCTGTGAATTCATGTTCAAATTCTAGTTTAGGTCAACTGAAGTGACCGCATGGACCATCTTTTTTCTGGGGATTTTTTAAGGAAATGGACTTCAAATATATACTAATATTTGATGAATTTAGCGTGTAGTAATCAGTGAAGTTTATTGGCATTTTGCAGACTTTTTCTGAACTTAAAGAGGAGGAAACGCAGCTAGTGAAGGAAGGGGTTTATCTTAAAAAGGTAGGATAACGATTCTTACTAGTTATTACTAAAAGTGTTTGGCATTGAGTTTCAACCTGTTTTTCATCAAAATTTAATTTCCTGTTAATCTTATGTTCATTTTAACAGGAGATATCAACTGTACGTGCAACATATAAGGAGGAGAGAGCTAGAAATGAGAATTTGAAGAGAATTAAGGTATCAAATATTTCTTCATCCCTGTCTCACCTATCATGTGTTTATGGTTTGCTCCTGATTCCTGGAACGAAAACTTGTTCTGTTCGACAGATTGATTTGAATTTGCATTATGGGGATGAACTAGAAGCCTCGACTAGTAACGGCATTCCATCAACATTGCCCACGCGTGCCAAAGGTGATTCCCATCTGCAATCAATCTCTTCTGAAACAGATAAGGCGATTTCGAATCATGATAGATCTTTCCTGCTACCTGATCTAAATATGATGCCATCTGACGAGGGAGACACTGGTACTGAAACTTTATAGGGACTGAGTTGAGGAAAACATGTAAACTGCCCCCCTCATCTCAGCATGTTAACTGTTTAGGCTGCGGCTATGCGGTCACTACAGCCTTATGCTTGTTGTGGAAGAGTTAATCTTCACACCCGCGTAGGAGCTGTTTGGTATATATGCATATTCAACTGGGAGGAAAGCCTCAGTTAACAACCGCCTGTTCTATGTGCTAATTCCTGGAAGGCAAAAGAAGTCAACCATCGTGAAGAAGGATGCACTGTGCCCAATTAGACTGTAGAGACTCTAGTTCTGTTGCAGGTTTCTACATTCTTCCGAAATTCTTTGGGGTAAACCCTCATTACTTCGTATTTCGGGACCATGTAGAAGAAATGGTCATTCTTTGTCTACTAAAGAGCTGTTGGACTCCCTTGTTAAAGCTTCTTGCAACTAATTTTTACAGTTTTGTACCTCTAGACAATACCTTTTTTCCTTGTTCTTTAATTACTTTGAGGAAGAAGGGTTATTAGGGTTACTGGCTTCTGAGCTTGTTTGTTATGAGACGCTTTTCAAAAGCAATAACAGAAGTGTAGATGTTCTGGCGTTATTGACAACCTTAGATTGCAAGTGCAACTGACATCAATCGAAAAGGTTGCTGCAGGCACAAATTTTTGTTTCCAAGGCATTAAAGCTATGGAAAAGAATGTTGCCTTTCTGTTATGCTACATTTAGGCAGAATGTATGAGCATGGACGGATAGAGGGTTTGATTGGATGCGTGATCACTAATTGAGAGGATCGGGATAAGGATGAAGAAAAAAAACTTAATTCTGCTCCCTTCCTCTATCTACCCTCGTTAGGAAGCAAGGACAGGTATGGATATCTTCAGTATCCCCTTAAATAAATCTTGCATTTACAAAGGATGCCACTACCTGACCTGATTTGATCCAGGATTTTGTTGCAGGGGCACTGATTGCGATAGGATTTCAGTTATTTAGCAAATATCGGGGTCTTTTGTAATTCTAACTCCGTTTAACATAAGTTGCGAGAAAATAACATAATAATAAAAAAAACATTTGAAAAATATTACAGTTTGAACATAATTAATAATGTTGTTTCAAAAGTTATTTCTAAACAAAATTAATTTATAACTATATAAGTTGATTTAAATTTTCATGAAAATATAATAGCCAAGAAATAAAATTTAAGATCTAATAATAGTTAAGAAAGAATGGATTATAGGAATATACTAGAACCCTGTTTTTAACACACCTGATATCATTAGAAAATTCTCGATGAAACAATTCTAATCAAACCTTGAAAGATAATTAATCATGATACAAATTTGTTAGAAGTTTTGTTTAGGGTTAATTCAGTGTTAATTACAACTTTATTAGTGGTTTTCTATTGGTACTGAAAGTATCAAAAATGAATTTTAGTGATTTATTTTTTATTTTTATTTTTTTCTTCCCTCATTTTTCTCTGGGCCACATCATCTTATCTCTTTAATTATTGAATCTTGAATCTTATCTTTTAGCAATTAAATCTTCATAAAAATTTGATTTTTGATAAGATTAATTATTTTTTAATACACAATCACTATTCACATAATTAAAATTAAGAAACTTAATTGTGTTTAATCATTATTTCCAATAACGATTTTGTATAGAATCAATATTTGAAAAAGCAATTGTATTTAAATTGTGTCATTTTCCAAATACTTTTTAAACTCGTTATTCTCCTAAATTTTTTACCAAACTACGTTATCTTTTTAAAAAATCCCAACTATCAAATTTGATTAGTTTAATGCCAGAACATGAGCCTTCCATACTGGACTTCCCTTACCATATCAGGATAAAGGGAAATCCCATTCCATACCCATATATGCAAATATAATCTCTTTTCTATCCATGCCATCCTGGAAAATCAAACAAAGGCAATTTCCCATTAAAACTACACCCATAGTTACCGTACATGGCTAAAGGTATGATCTGTTAAATGTTTGGGTTACATGTTTGTTTAGTTAACCTTTAAGTTTCGAGATATATTCTAAAATGATTTCGTTTAAATTAAAAAGTTTTTAAAAAAGACCAAAACAGTATTATTTTTATACAAATTAAAAAAAAATTCTTGAAATTGATCCGATTAGATTTCACTCAAGTTTGACCAGGTCAACCAAACTATGAAATGACCTGTTAAGTCATCGAAGTTAAATTTAACAACTATAAACTACATTTTAAAAAATATTTGCCTTTTTTTTAATTAAAAACAATTGATTGGGTTATAAATTCACCTTGGACTAAAATAATGTAATTACTATTATTTCCTTAAAAAAAACACTCATTTGCATTGTTTTTGGGAGCAATATTGTAATTGTGAAAAGACCGATTGATTAAGGTTAAAGAAATGTTTTTAACTTTTTACTTGCACAATATAATATTGATTCAAGTAAGAAAAATTTGAAAAACAAGTTAGAATTACAAAAACAAACACATTTGAAGTGGGATGACAATTTCAAATTCATTCCTTCTAATTTCTCAATTCCCTGACCAGTCCTTGTATTTTTTGAACTTTGGATGAGAAGAAACTCCATGATAAGATAATAATTACAAATATTCTTAAACCAATAGTTTGGAATTAAGTATTTCAATCTTATCACGGGAAAAAAAAATTGTTAGGGAACTTCAATAAATAAGAATTAAAGGGAAAAAAAAAGGTTTTACAAAGCAACACAGTAATGCAGGAAAAAAAAAAAAACATGATCCTAAAGAATTACCCCTCCTGACATAAATTCAGTAGCTGCATTCTTAAATGCCTTACAGCCTCTCGAATGCCTTTAAAATTGCTCGACGAATTTTTGGCCCTCTCTTTATATATATATATATATATATAGCATCCAAGACAAAATTATAGATGAAACAAGCTCTCACGATCATAGCTGTTTTTAAACCCGAACCATGATTTTATCTAGGAATTTTATAATTTAAAATTTAGTGTTTGTAGATTATTATAATGTATTAATATTAAAAATAAATTTTTAAAAATAAAAAATATTATTTAATATGTTTTTTAAAACATTTTAGAAAATAAGAGTTGAAACAATGAAAAGGACTCTGAACAGTCAAACACACACTATGTTTCCGGACAAGTACGATAACCTTGCTTCTATCCATTAATAACGGAGAAAGAACAAATCTGGGGAGAGTAGATTACCTTTCTGACAAAGTTATCGCTAAATTTCACGTGTGGCCTGACCTCGTGCTGCCAGCTCCAAATCGTCTCTTGCTCTTTAAAGATCGCCGAGAGATATTAATACCGCACAGTGAACATAAGAAAATGACACCACACGGTGTTTTAGATAAATAAAAAATAAACAAACTTTTTTTTAGATAAATGATACTTAAGTAAGGCGAGATTTAAATAAATAAATAAATAAATAAATTATTCTATGGGATAATATTTTAATACGAGATTCAATGATAATTCCACTAATCTTACTGCTGATTTGTATTTTTAAGATTTATTCGTAATATTTAATTTAATATGTAGCAGGCATCTAACTTGGTTGTCATTTGTCAGCTACCTTAATTAGATGGCCTTTATCTTTTAGAAGAGATTGTCAACGCTTAAGAAAGAATCTGCAGTTTATTTATGCAATCACATTGATATACATGAATGCAATTTGGTGGGGTCCATTTAAGAGCACCATGCGGCATCACACCTTCCCACTAAATTTGATTTGAGGTGCTAATGTGCTTGATTTCTACAACGCACAGCCACTTCAACAGCTACAAACACCAACTTACTAGGCTTGAAGCTCATGAGAATAATAAGAGGTGCCTCTGTGATTTCGAGCCTTCTGCTTAAACCTGACTGTACTTCTAAGTTTCATCCCATATTTCTGTTACTTTGTGTTTGTTTTTTTTTTAATTTTTAATTTTAAATATTTTTGAATGTTAATATTAAAAATAAATATTATTTTAATATTTTTCTAAATAAAAAATATTTTAAAAAAACAACTTCTATTATAACACTATACATGCGTAAAATCACATGAAACATATTTCAAGCTAAACAATAAAAGATGTTGAGTTGATAAAACCACCTAGTTGATTGATGCATTCATGTTTTTAGTGATCCAGTCAGTCATATCAATATCAGAGATTTTTTCTTAAAGAAGTAAATATTTATTTAATAAGAATAATTCATTTGAATTGCCTTAATCCTGATAATGTATATATTCTTTTCGAACAAGTTACAGATCAGATCAGAGAACTATACTTGATTCAGCTTTAGCTCAATCAAACATTATAGAGAGTCATCATGGCCGGGGGAGGAGCCCACATCAGCGAGTGAACAATGAAAAACAAAAGGCAAGAAAGATGTCCACAACATGACAACAACTCTTGTCATGCTAGGAGCTCTCCCGCCAATGGTCCCACCTAGAAGCAGGAGGTTTACTATTTCAATCCAACAAAGAGAAATTTCCTAAAGCTGCAGGCTGCTAAGACACAAAGTTGTTTTCAATCAAGGTGAAAGGATGGTTTCGCATCTTTTAGAATTTGTGATAAGAAATTGGGTACCTCATTCGTATAGATTTGTCTACCTTTTGAAATGGCCATGCTTGCCCAAACAGCATCTTCATATTCATGTTGGAGGAAGATGAAACAGGCAAGAAAAAAATTCCTAAATGTAAAAGTAGATT
>Ga0325404_1001690_pt1 | contig 23375 bp, 17 predicted proteins | sample PopdelMetagenome_18_FD_205664 | JGI IMG/M metagenome (GOLD analysis project Ga0325404, IMG submission 205664) | Populus deltoides microbial communities from Bellville, Georgia, United States - Xylem-Control-R1 | ecosystem: Host-associated > Plants > Phyllosphere > Stem > Wood/Secondary xylem...
ACTTGGGATAAGACATCAACTCTTTGATCGTGTCAGTAACAAACCAAGAACCAAAGGTATAAGGATGAACATTACAAAGAAATAATCTTTGATAAGTTTTGAAAGTTCCGTAAAGAACCAAGAGTAAGAGTAAACTCTCACACATAAGTTTTATTTCTGAATAATCAATTTATTTTTTAAATACAAGCTAAATAACCATATTTCTTTTAGGTAAAGTATCTTAAAAAGAGTTAGAAAAATAACAAAAAAGTTTTAAATAAAATAGAAAAAGAAATCATAAATCAACTAGAAAAATATTGCAAATCCTGAACAATAACTTTTAAACCTTATTGCAAAATTTTAACTCTATAAAAAAAAAGGTCTATAAAATCTTTTAGAAAAAATTTAGCCCAATCCAGTAATCGAATAGAAAGTCATTCTTATTAACATCAAACTACACATAAAAAAAAAAGTTCAATCCACATACAAGTAGGAAAACAATTTAAATCTATAAATTTAATTTTTAGAAAATAAAAAGAAAGCTCAATCAAATATCTTCACACATATATAATAATAATAATAAAAAAGAAGCTCAATCCACGTGCAGTAAACACAATTGATGATATTTATTTATTGATGTTTATGGAGATATTGATTGATATCTTTCAACAAGAAGAGCTAATATAGAGCTTGCAACGAGCGGCGTGGAGATAAAGAGAGATTAGTAGCCACAGGTGAACTGATTAATTAGTCACCGTTTGGAAACGTGGCTGTGGTTGTGGCTATGGTTGTGTTTTTAAAAAATTTAAAATTTTTATTTTTATTAAAATTTAATATGGTTTATATGTTTTGGATCGTTTTGATGTGCTGATGTCAAAAATGATTTTTAAAAAATAAAAAAATCATTGGCATGTATTTTGGCACGAAAAGTTATTTGAAAAGCACCCACAACCACACTGCCAAACACACTTGTTGAACCAAAACCAGAGAGATTAATTTGTAACTTACTTGATAAAAAGTTATTTGAAAAGCACCCACAACCACACTGCCAAACACACTTGTTGAACCAAAACCAGAGAGATTAATTTGTAACTTACTCGGTAACTTTCTCTTTACTTTACTCATTCTTACACGACAAAACTCATAATAATTATCGTTTTGGTACGCTGTCTATCGCCATTGTCACTCAAAAAATAAAACTAATTAACAAAGTCATCTATCAACTTCTTCCAGGTCAAACATGATTTATAAATTAATCTCAGCTGTATTTTATTGTTGTTCCAATCAGTCCCCCACAGTTTTTATTTTTTATTTTTTTTTATCCAAATCCCTCCTCTCCATCCATTTCCATCAGGATTAGCAGTAAAAAGCATGTGTAAATTCCAATTCTATCCTTGAAGTTTTTGAAATAACCAATGTCACCTAAAAAGTAGAAAATAAATGAATGAATTGAGATTAACAAATATTGGAAATAACATATTTTTAGTGAAATGGATTGGAAATAAGATTTGAATTGAAATCAACGAAATGAAAAATGAAAATAAGAAATAAAAGGGATTGGGCCAAAAAGTAGCATTTGTTTTTTATTTAAATAATATTTTCTGCCATGTGATGTTGTTGATGACCGACGAAAGCATGCAATAAAGCACGCACCGATTGAAAGGTTATGGGCAGTGTGCCATATATATATATATTATCCGGTAGACATGGCGATGACTCCAAGGGCAAATACAATGTCACGGTGGAGCTTTCATGTTCAGAGAAATCTTGACGGAACCTTTGATGTGCATTGATTGATTGATAAATGTCTAATATTCTAGGGACTTGTTTGAGATACTCCGATACTCCATCGAGAGTTATCAACTCTATATTTTTTTTTAAGGTCTTAAAAAATATCTTTCTTAAATTTAGTTTTTTTTAAAAATATTATTTTAATATATTTTCAAGTAAAATAAATTTTAAAAAATAATAGAAGTTGAAAAATCTTTCCTCAAAAGTTTTCCCAATCCGCAGCGCTATTTACCCCCACTTAACTAGGATTTATTTTTTTGATTCCTTGATTCGGTGGCCAAGTTACGTATCCGGATAATGATATAGCTTCATGTTAACTATATTCATACAGTCGACGACGTCCAAAAACAAATGAAAGTAGCTCAACTACTTCATTTCTTCACAAAAAGTAAAAGGAAAGAAAAAGAAAAACACTAAGTTGATTTGATAGCTCAAAATGCTCGGCTTGTGTGGGCTTTGAATAGGCACAACTTCAAAATAAAATATAACATCTCGAGGGGCGGGGCGTGGTTTTGACATGTCAAAGATCTTTACGCTATGGAGTCGTATTCATTTTCTGCGGTCTTTAAACCTGGTAATTGGTACCACTCAAGTCATTAAACACTCCAAACTGCATTGTGGGCTGGCGAGTGACTTACAAAACAAGTTTTACAAGTAGAATAGAGAACCCTCCTATACTTGAGTTCATAAATGTATGTAGGAAGCGTGAAATATGCGTGAGAAAAGAGAATATATGATAAAGGATAATAATATTATGTGTCAAACAAAACAGTAATGGAGTCAAGTTAGCTTGTCTTTGCCTCATTTCTTATTTAGTGACCCATGGTATTTATAGATACCATAAGTCATATAAGCTTACTTGGTGAAGATGGAAAATGATTAGGAATATCTAATTTTCTAGAAAGTTGAGTCATTAATTGTTGTGTCACATCTGTCTTTAACGGATAGGTTAGTTCTTGAGAGTAAGTCATAAGTGAAAAGGGTGGCTAAACTTGAAGAGTTGGTGCAAAGTCAGGTTTATAGATAGCCATTGGTTACCAGATTGGCCTGAGACACTTTGGGTGACAAATGTAGTTATTGGCGAGAAAATATGGCCATTGCAGGTTATGTGCAGGGTTCGGTTGAGCCAAGATTGGGCTGGCTTTTTCTCTCCTTCTCCTTCTCATCTCCATCTTTGGTGGGTTTAAGATAAAGATCAATTGGTCTAAGGATGGAGAGGGTTTAGATAGGTTTGGAAAGGATAAAATTTGATTAGGGATGAGAGGGTTAAGTTGGGTCAAGAATTAGGCTTAGTTGGGCTAAGATTGGGTTGAAATTCAGAATTGAATTGATGAGTTATTTAATAATCAAAGATCAAAGTGCAAAAGAGAAAAAAATTATGTTTGATTTGTGAAGCACACGCAATAGTGTGAAGGAGGTCGTTGTTTTAGAGCGGCGCATGAGGCATGGTCCAAGCTCTAATGACGGTCTTTTTTGGTCTAATCTGAATTGTCTCGATGGGATTTTCATGATGGTGGGGTGTGTGTATACAATGGACGCATAATGGCTCTTTGGTGATGTGTTCTTTATTACTTTCTTTTCCTCTCTTATCTCTCTCTCATTACCTCGATTTTTATGCTTTAATTTATTTCTCTTCTTCCCTGCTTGAGCTTCTCTTTTCTTCTTTATATAATAGCTTGGTTGGGCTAGAAGCTTTCTCCCATTTGTTGAACTAGGAGAGGGCTTAATTGAGCCTTTTGTTTTGGGTCCAACTAGGCTTTTTTCTTAAAGTTTTTTTGGTACACCATTATGTACATTTAGTAGTATTACTAAATGACCGGTCTGCATTATGCTATTGTTCAAACCAAAATCTTTTTGAATGTAAAAAGAATGTCTAGGCTGCGAAGAATTCTTTAGCATTGTCATTAAACTCAACACAATGGGTCAACCTTGTAACCTTCTAACTCAACTCCTTATCTAACTTAGATTTCAAATTAAATCATATGAGAGTTGCCTCAACGTGACCCATCTTGTAACCTTCTAACTCAACCATCTTGGCGAGTCTAAAGACAACTTAAATGACTGTAAAAATGTGGTTTGACTGTAAAAAAAAAATTTAAGGTGACAACATATTAGATCATCCTGAGTTTTGCGAATGAACCCACCAAACCTACAACCCGGGTCATAGAATCCATTGGGTTTAATAACTTTGATTTTCTAAACTATTTTTTATTTAATTATATGATACTAAAAATAGACTCTCTCAAAATTGAACACCAACCCAATGCCGATATGTTTGTTTGAGATCATGTTATCTCCATATAAAGCAAACTAAAATAAATTATGAAGATTAATTTCCAACCAATCCAAGTTAACTCAAAAAACCCGTGATCTAAGTCATGAACTCCACTGATTTAAATAACTTTTTTATTTTCTGAAAATATTTTTTATTTAATTATATGACAACAAAAATAGACACTCGTAAAATTAAACACCAATGAAATGTTAGGATATTTGTTTGAGATCATGATAACCCTATAAAAGCAAATCAAAATAAATTATGAAGACTAATTCAAAATCAATCAAATTTTAAAAGATAAAATTAAAAATTAAAAAGTCAATAAACAATTCAATAAAAACCCAAATTGAGAAAAAAATGAAAAACAATCCATGCTAGGTAGACCTTTACAACACAGCCCAAACATGTAGGTCTAACAACCTAGACCCCTGTGTCGAGACCTTTTTAATTTCTCTTTTTTTAAGGGACCTTGTCATCCACCCTTTAATTTTTTGAGGAAAAAAATGCATATGACTTGTGATTTGCCTATCGAGAATCTAGCGACCACAACGGTGGTAAAAAAATTAGGTCGTTTTTTGTCTTAAAAATCCATTTTCAACCTATTTTATCTAAAGACACCTAATAAATACTATTAGAACTTCGAAAAGACAATTTATCAACCCACAAAACCCAAGAAAGGGTCTAAAAATAGAAAATCGAACAAAAAACAATTATTTCCTCTAACCCAAATCTAGTTTTTCAAGCAAGATGAAGGCTAAAAAACATTTCAATGAGATTTTTCTCATCGAATAAAAACTATTGACAACAAAATCAACCATGTTTATTGTCATAATATGGCCACCTAATGACTTTCTTTTTCTTTCATGTTTATGAGACAATTTTCTCTCTCATCTCTCACATTTAGAGACTAAAAAATAGATAAAATGAGTTTTTGGTTCAAAACTAAAATTACAAACTATATGGAATGAAAAAAAAAAAAAGAAAAAGGAAAGTAGGTAGACACAGAGGTTCTATTTCACATGAAATTGAGATTGGCATGACATTTTCCCTTACTTTAAGTTAGATAAATTGATCATGTGATTGGACTTACAGGAATGCAATTAAAAAAAGTTTGAGTGTGACAATTGGAAAAAAAAAAACTTGGTTGCTAATTAATTATTTGGCCCTTGGCCGGTGAGCTAAAACTTCTGTCATGTTTGATAATTTAGGTACCTTCTATGCGAATGTTGCGTGTTTCGATGACTTGAAATCATTGAAGCATCAATCCTGTTAATCTCTTCTTTCTTTAAAATAAAATTTAATTTTTTTAATTAAAAATGCCACGTGTACGAGAGTCTGTTTCGGTGATCGGAGTTTTTTCGTTTGGTATAATCATATCATTGTCTGTTTAATATTGCATGCTTTTGAACATGACTTTTTTAAATTGTTTTTCTTCTTATCAAAAACTGAGTATATTAAGTTTCAGGGGATTAAAAGGTGTTTGGAATGGGGTTTTAATTTGATTTTTTTAATATATTTTCAACTAAAATACACTTAAAAAAACAATCATTACTATATAAATTATTTCCAATATGTGTAACATTTCCCCTTAGGTGTTGGTATATTTTTATTATGAAGAGACTCCTTCAATTGCAATTGTCTTGATTAATTTACATTTTGAATAAAAAAACCTATGTGAACTTTTAAAAATGCATGATTATAAGTGATTGCAACGAAGAACATGTCTTGTAACCTCCTTGAAATATTTTCAAAAAAGTGAAGGTATGGGCATTTTATTCAAACAAAATGGTGACCTACATGACATGGTAGTCTTTTGGGTTTTTTTTTTTTTAATAAATGAGGCTGAAATGCTTTTTTGAAATGGTTTCAATCTATTGTTGACTTAGAAAAAAGAATGTATATGCATAGGGTTTATCAAAAAATATACTTGCCTTGATTGTTTAAAAATTACTCTAGCATAGTGAATAATAAAATCATAATTCTTTTGAATGAAATTCCTCATGTTGTTTAAGCTCGTAACTTATCAATCTTGATAGCTAATATTTTGATTAGAAAGTGCTTGTAAAGGTATGCAATGTAGGCGAAGATGCTTGTTTACAAAAGAAAAAAATTTATAGACTCAAAAAGTATATAAAGGGTTTATAAAACATAGAAACATTTTTTAGCGCTTCTATGATGTTTTCTATAAACTGTTCATCATGTCGTAAGAACTCTCATTTTTATGCACGCTCATTGTTGCTCAATGACACGATCAAAAGATTGATGTCTTATCTTAAGTGCAGGAGTGTCGAAGTAATAAATAACCCGGCAAGATCGAGGTCGAATCATATGGAGGTGAATTATATAAAATTATAAACAACAAATGAAAAGGAGTTGAAGAGAATGTTTTTGAGATGTGATATTGTAAAATTACATGTAAAAAATTATACCTTGTTATATTAGTTTTGGCCCCCCTATCAAATAATCCCAGCTCCGCCCCTGGCAGTAGCAGAGAAGTACTCCTAGAGCTTTGATAATAGGTAAGTGTTGTGAACCTTATCATTTTCCTTTACCAAGTTTATTGTAATAGTTATTTGTAAATGTAATGATATGTCATGTTTGTAATTGTGGTTTAAGATAGATGAAATTACTTTCTAGGTAATGGTACTAATACCCGGTAAGGGGCGATGGAATTATATTCCCGGTGATGAGACTAATGTGTAGTAAAGAATGATGGAATTACAGACCTGGTAATGACACTAATGCCTGATAAGGGGCAACAAAATTAGATTCCTGGTAATGGGACTAATGCTTAATAAGAGGTAAAATAATTTGTTTCTCAATAATGAGATTAATTCCTAGACATGGTGAAAGAACAACGTACTCGGCAAAAAGGTATTACATGGAAAATGGACATGGGAATTTTGTTATATGGTGAAGGACTATTGCCTGAAATGGGTTGGTCATATTAGGTTGATAATGATCAAGAAATTTTTATATGGTGAATGAATTTTATTGATTAATAAAATAGAAGTGTTGATAATGACGAGTTTACAATTTAAATGCATTATTGAGGTTGTTCTCCTTGTTTTTAATTTTTTTTATATGAAGTAACATTACTTTTTTTTTTATTATGACAAATTATTTATAGGTACCTCACAACAAGGAGCAAAATGATAGATATTTAGGATGACTTTTGTTAATTTTGAATGAACATGTAATAAAAACCCTTTTTGTACTGTAAATGAGTTGTGTAACAAATGATTATCGTATCAAAGTTTATGTTGCTTTAATTAGATCTTTTATATAAACTTATGATACTTTATTAGTTTCTTCTACTATGTCAAAATTATGATTGCATGTGATTGTGTTACGCTAATTTTATATGAAATGATTATTTGTGTGTGTGTGAGAGAGAGGGAGTGTGTATATGGTGATATACAATGGAATGTTATGAATAAGATATTGAAAAATCGAGTGTGAGATACTTTAATTTGGTAATGTGACGAGTCCAGGATGATTGGACAATGATTGAGATATGAAATTATTGAGTATTGAAGTGAAACAAGTTTTAGTCGATTACTTGGGATCTCCTTGTATAGAGGAGACTCTGACGAGATTTCAGGAGATTTTTCAACTAAAGATTTCTCAACAGAATGTACATATAGAAAAAACAATTTCACCCAATAATTGTATTAATCATAAGAAACCATGTGTCAATTGCATGAAAGTATTGAGGATGTTATATTGAAATACTTATATGCAAAGATACAACGACAAATAGAAAAAATGAATGAGAAATATGCATTCAAGGCTAATAGAGGGCAAAAATTAGTAAGATTTTGAACTAGAACCTTATGTTTGGGTATATATGAGGAAGGAAATGTTTCATGAACAAAGAAGATCAAAATTGATGCCTTGAGGAGATGGTTCTTCTTACATCATAGAGAAGATTAATGACAATGCCTACAAAATGAATCTACTAGGTGTTTATGATATTAGTGCTACATTCAATGTTTCTAATATCTTTTTATTTGAAGTAGGTGATGATTCGAGGATGAAGTCTTTCAAGGAGAGAAGGAATGAAACGATCCAAACAACATTAGAAGATCTATTAGAGGTTCTAGTAGGTTTAATGACAAGGCGTAGGGTATTTAAGAGGTTTAATAAGGCTTTCAATGGACTTTTACAAGCCACATGGGCGCTACAATAAACTGTAAAAAGATATTAAATAGTGAAGAACAAGCCTTGATTAATTTAGTTCATATTCAAGAAGGGTTTGTAGGTGGACATTCAGACATTATAAAAGATTAAAATAAAAAGTTTGAAATATGTTAGTTTCGACCTTTTCCTATTATTTTGGTCATAACTAGAGCTATATGAGGAATATTAATGCAATTCTAGTTGAATTGGGAAGTAGACTTACATAGCTTTCCAATGATATATGGAACACCTTTCAATTCATTAAGATGAGAGAGAACTATGCATTTGAAATTAGACTTTGATTTTGGAAATAGATTACAGAAATGACTTTAGTCATATTTAAAATAGCTGGGTTATTGTTTAATTTATTTTTTTAGTTATTATTAGTCTTTTTAGAGATATTAGGGTCTTTATTTAAATTTGAGTTCATCGGATTATTATTATTATTATTATTATTTTTTTTATTAGGTTTATCCATATTCATCAGGGATATTCTTGTAGACTTGGGGTTCTTTCTAGTATAAATACTTTTTTTGTAAAGACTTTTAGAGGTTATACTATTTTTTTAATAAAAACAATATATATTTTTTATTGATTAACGTGGGTGTTCGGGCAAACTTGCGCACACTTCGACTAATCCCACGAGCCCTAATGTTAACGATTATATAAGCCTCAAGTGGCCCTAAGATTTGTGAGACTCGAACTGGTGACCTCTAGAGAGTAAACCCAGGGCCTGATCAATTGAGCTACACCCCTCAGGGTTAACAATATGCATTCTTGTTATCTTTTGTGGTTGAATGATTTCTATACTAAGTTCTTGATTGAACTTGCAAACTCTTCAAATGATTGATCAACTTCGTTGTAATTTTCTACTACTTGTTTGTGTCTCTCTATAGGCTTAGGGTGGGGGTGATCATTACGTATAATTTTGGTTTTCCAATGCAGGTTCTTGTTGGGTCATGTTGCAAACCATTCAAATCTAATTTTAGCGTATCTTGGCAGGTGTCCACATCACAATTTGACCATGGGTTTTTGAATTTTTATATCCTCGATGATCGATCCTTGACACAACCAAAAGATTGATGTCTTCTTCCAAGTGTAGGAGTGTCGAAGTAATAAATAACCTAGCAAGACCGGGGTTGAACCATAAGGAGGTTAACTATATAAATTATAAATAATAATGATAATGATAATGATGAGTTAAAGAGGACTTTAAGATGTAAGATTAATGTGAAAATTAAATAATGATAAAAACAGTTGTCAAGGTTAGAGGATCCACTAATGGTATTTTAAATAAGTATAATATAAACTCCTTTTATTACTCAACTGGAAACCACACACAAAGGAGGTTCCAATCGGATGATTTATCATTAATAGCTCATTATAAATTATTAACATGATCATATTAATTATCTTATTTAAGTAACACCAAACTTTTAAATATTGCCAGGTATTAATGATGTTAACTTATGTTAACAACAAATCAAGTTCCTTTCATAGCACAGGTGTAGGTTATATCATACGGTTGGCTATGAAAGGGCCAAGCATTTGTTGTACCAAGTGTTATACAACATAAATTTAGATTAACCATTTAACAAGCAAGGTATTAAGAATTAATAAGATAAAAATGATAAGACATGTTAATAGTAAGTTGTTTAGGATATAATCATTGAAGTCCATATTGAGTTTATATTATACTTATCCTAACACCATTAGTGAAACCTTTTCACCTTGATATAATAAACTTAGCTAAACATAATGAAGAAGAGAAACATAAATAAACAAGAGGAGAACATGATTATAAAAAATAGTAAAGGAAATGAAAGGCATAAACAAGAGATTAATGAAAGCAAAACTTAAGCATTACAAAAATATAAAGAAAGAGAGCAAAAACATGATCTTGATCTGAAAACCAAGATGCCTAGATGCATGGCAAAATATAGGTCAAAATTCAGAACTAGTGATTTAATGACTAATTGTTGCGTGGGTGGCCACATCTTGACTTGGTGACAATCCTTATCTTCTTGTTTGAACAAAACGTCATTGCTAACTTCAGAATTTGAACAGATAGTCATCATGAAAGTTCTGGGACATTTTCTCAGCTTTCCAACAAAATAAGAATTGATGCATTTGGACTTCTAGAACTTGAGATATGGGCTGAACACTGAACAGTGTCTGGGCTGCAGGACAGATTATGACTTCTCCGTTGTTGCTACCATTTGAACTCGAAAATGAGACTTTTAAATCTTGGATTCTCATGAAAGTTTTAGGCCTATGTCTTAGCTTTCCATACATATAAACCAGACCTAAATCCAAGTTCTATAGCTTCAGTTATGATCCAATAACCGAATGGTGTTCTAGTTTGGACTGAACCAACATCTCTTTTCTAAGCTTAGCCCTCTCTTTGTCTTCTCAATTTCAGTAGTTAAACTCATCAATCAATCTTTTGATTTATGTGATAGGCCTGTATTTAAGATGAACATTTACCATAAATTAAAGGTATCTTATATTATTAGAAATGTTATTATAAAACATGCTCTAGTTAAGGAGTTATTGATACTTCAAGTACAAAATGATGATATAAAACCTTAATAAAAATACACTTTTAAGTACTAATCAATCATCTCTAAAAAGTTAGTATCAACATGACTTTAAATTAGGTTATATACCTTTTACCTTTCAAGTTTTTTTGCATATTTTATTGTTGTCATATTCTTTATCCTCTCTAAAAACTAGTTATGACATAAAGTTAAAAAAAACAAATTATTTGCTATCTTGATTAAATAAAGTTATAAAAAAAATAAGAAAAAATAAAATCACAATAAAATATATTGTTAGGGTTTGCCACAAATCTTGATTTAAAGAAACATAAACGTCACCCACTTATTTTAAATCTAGAAAAAAAATCTTGATTTTTGGAGATAAATCTTGATTTGGGATATTTTAGGTTCACTTGGTTGGATTTTCTTGAAAAATAAAAAAAATGGTTCTTTTTTGTGTCATTGTTTTTTTATTAGTTTTAGCCACTATATGTAAAAATAATTAAAGGTGCTATTATTATTTTGAGTCATTTAAATTTTATTTTTTAGTTTCTTAGTCTTCATAGTTTTTACTTCGTGTCCGTGTATTAATCACATTTCATAAGAATTCGTATTGATATTTATGATTTTATATTCGTAGTTTTTGTGTTGATAGTTTTCAGTCTTTATTACTTCTTGAGTCTTGATGTTATTTGATTGTGCTATTAAGATATTATTCTTTGATTTGATATGAACTATTTCTTTAAATAAATGAGATCTTGAAAATTGAGTAGTAAAATGTGAAGGTGATCATAATAGATTAAAAAACAAAAAAATTTATGTGAAACATGAGAGAAGTGATATCTATTAAGTGCAAACACATGAGGAATTATGTGTGTTTATGTGTATTGCTACTAACTTAATTTTTAGCTCTTGGCGATGTCAACTAAGAATGGATCATCACCTCCAAAGATAGGAATAATCCTAAATAGGGTTATATGGCTATACAACAACAATTAAAGTTGATAAATTCAAGGCTTGGTGAAGTAATAGTGAGATGGTTGGTTTGAGAACCGAAGAGGCTAGTCTTTAAGATGGGCTAGACTGTAGGGGTTTGAAAGGAAAAAAGTTTGTGAGATGAGCTAATTCATCTCTAGAAGATTCTAAGCCAAAAATAAAAACAAGAAGGCCAAGAACTTTAATGATAACTATAGTGATATGTTTCAGCCACATAAAAACCAAAGGCCTATGGGAGTTTGGGCATTTGAAAAATTTAGCCATTGAAGGGTAGATAGAGAGAATGGATTTCAAGATAGTTTGGATAAAGATTTAGGCAGTACTAAGATGAAGATTTTGGCTTTTCAAAACAAAAATAATTTGAAAGCTTATTTGGAGTGGGAAAAGAAAGTGAAATTGATTTTTTACCATTACCATTACTCTGAGATAAAGAAAATAAAACTTATTAGTATTGAGTTTATTACTCATGTTATTATTTAGTGGGATCAACTTGTCTTAGGAATGAGGGGGAATGAAAAAAGACTTATAGATACTTGAGATGAGATGAAAGTAATCATGAGAAAACGATTTATTCCTAGTCATTATTATAGGAAACTATATCAAAGATTGCAGAGTTTGTCCCAGGGTTCTAAAAGTGTGGAGGATTACTACAAAGAATTGAAGACTGTCATGATAAGAGCTATTATTATGGAAGATAGAAAAGCTACAATGACAAAGTTCTTGAATTGATTGAATAGAGATATAACTAATGTGGTTGAGTTGCAACACTATATTAAGTTTGATGATCAAAATAGAGATACAGTTGAATAGAAAGGACAATACATGTAAAGGAGGTAATTTGGGTATTTTTTTCAGCTTGTAAGACAAATTATAGGAGAGAAGGGGCTACCACATCAAAGCTGAATATTATAGGTAACAAAATTGAATCATCTAAGGCTTGGAGGAAAGATTTTGCCACTAAAATAAAAGATAAAGTCGAGATCCCATCTAATCATAATTGTGATATTGAGTATTTTGTGTTTAAGGAGTGGATATATAACTTCACAAAATGCAAACAAAAAGATTATGGTTATAAGGGAGCATGAGGTTATTGAATCTAAAAGTGATAAATCCAAAGAGGATGAGATGCCACCACTTGAGGATTGTAGTGGTGATGAGTATCCAGTTGATGGAGAGGCTTTAGTGAATAAAGAACACTTAATGTTGAGATTAAGAAGGATGATGTAGAGCAAACAAAGGGAGAACATATTCCATACTACATATCATATAAATAATAAGGTATGTAGTATGATTATTGATAATGAAAGTTGTGCTAATGTTGCTAGTACTATACTTGTTAGAAAATTGAAATCTGAACACTATTCAACATAAAAAGCCTTATATACTTCAATGGTTGAATGATTGTGGAGAAGTGAGAGTTACTAAGCAAGTTTTGGTTTAGGATAAGGTGTTAGTGTGATGTTATGCCTATACATATTACTTATTTATTGGTTAAGAGGCATTGATAATTTGATAGGAAAGTCAAACATGATGGGTATAAGAACATGTATTCTCTTAAGAAGGATGAAAAGACATTCACACTTATAACATTATCCTTGAGAGAAGCATATGAAGACCAATTGAAATTGAAAAGAGAAAGCAAAGCTAAAGAGAAAGATCAACCATACGAGATATGAGGAAGAGTGAAAATAAAGTGCGCCAAGAAATAAGAAGGTTAAAATTAGCCAAAATAGGAATTAATGGGATTCGATCAAGAGAGAAGAGAAGAAAGGAAGGTGGAGAAAAAAAATTGTACGGGAAAATATAGAAACATAATTTTTATGCAAAAAGGAGTGAGATCAAGAATAATTATTTTTTTGACATGTTTATGATATTATAGGTATGTTTATTATGGTTTATTTTGATTTATAGAAAGAATTTAGAGGAGCATGTTGAACATTTAAGGAATGTATTAGTTATTTTATGAAAGGAATGTTTACATGCTAATCTAAAAAAAGTTCGACTTTTACATGAAAAAGATTGTATTTCTTGGATATTAATTAAAATAAAAAAGATTGTATATACCTAATTGTTTTATGCATGAATTGATAGTTCGTGAAGCTCATGTAAGCGGATTAATAGGGCACTTTGAGATTGCTAAGACTTTAGATGTTTTGTATGAGTAATTTTATTAGCCTAAGATGAAAAGAGATATGTAAAGAATTTATGATACATGCATAGCAAGTAGACAAGTTAAGTCTAAAGTTTTACCTCATGATTTATATAATTATTTGCTAGTGCCTAAGAAACCATAGGTTAATATATCTATGGATTTTGTGCTCGGTTTGCCTAGGTAAAAAAAAAAACAGGGATTCTATTTTTGTAGTTATGTATTAGTTATTTTGTTATAAAACTGATGATGCAACTAACCTAGTGGATTTATTTTTTAGGGAGATTGTTCGACTTCATGGGGTACCTAAGAGAATTGTGTTTGACCATGATGTTAATTTTTTTAGCTACTTTTGGAAGGTTTGTGGGGGAAATTAGAAATAAAATTATTATTTTCTACTATTTATCATCCACAAACAAATGGTCAAACTGAAATAGTTAATAGAATTTCAACTATATTATTAAGAACTATGATTCAAAAGAAATTAAAAAATTGAGAGGATTGTATGTCATTTATTGAATTTGCTTATGATAGGAGTGTGCATTCTACTACTGATTATTCTTCTTTTGAAATTGTATATGGCTTTAATCCTTTGACTCTTTGGATTTGTTTTCTTTATCTATTGATGAAAAGGGTTAATCTTGATGGAAATAGAAAAAAGCATAGACAATAAAGGCTCTCCATGGGAATATAAGGTAGAAAATACAAAAAAAAAAAAGAAGTTTCGCATCAAGTCTGCTATTCTCAAAAACTAAAAGTGCTAAGAAACTTATTAAATTCAAGGAAGAGTATTCCTAAATTACTAATGAGTCACTTACTAAGACATTAATGGATACTTTGACCACTATAAAGCTTGATGGTTCTTGTACCATACATGAACCTATCATTGAAATGAAAATTGTTACAACAAGACTTAAACACATGAGATGCATGTGGATGAGAATTTTCTTGTACAATTTATCCTTAGTTCATTATCTCTAGAGTATTGTCGTTTCTAAATGAAATATAAAGGATAAATGGAAGGTGCTTGAACTACACGAAATACCTATTAACGAGGAAACAAGACTTAAGAATCAAAGAACTCATTTGATTTGAACTCGAAAGGTAAGAATCATGAAACCAACTTATAAGATAAAACAAACCCAAGAAAGCTAAAATTAGATTTGGTTGATAAAATCTTGACTCAATGATTACATAAATCAAGGCACCAAAACTATTAGAATGAAACCCCTACCCAATGATTATAAAGAATCGCGAACGAGAAGTATATGAAAGACATCGTCAAAATTTTTTTGCCTTTTACCTCTCGTACCTATATTTTTAGCTCTTTAAGGAATTGATTTTAGAGTCTTACTTTGATACTGATTGATGCAAACCTAAAGGGTAAGAACCCTGCAACTCATATGTAAAAAAGAACAAACTTATGAAAGATATAATTAGATTTGGTACTGATAAAAGTTTGACACGATGATTACCTAAACCGAGGCATCTGAAGGTTAGTAGGAGCAAGTTTATATAATTGATTTTGTATATTAATAATATTGCTTGCAACTAATGGTTTACTACACGAGACTAATAAATTTCTCTTTAATAACTTTGATATGAAAGATATGGGAGAGAGACATTAATTATAAGTTTGGGATAGAAATATTCCGGGATAGATTACAAGAATTGTTATAGTTTTTTTAGAAGGAATATATCAATTAAGTTTTAGAGATATTGAGAATGGATAAATGCTTAGTAAATGTCGTTCCAATCTAAAAGAGAGATAAACATAATCTTATGTAATGCTCAAAAAATGAATTGGAACGTAAATAGATGGAAGAAATTCCTTATGCATTAATTATTGTTTGCGTAATGTATGCATAGATTTGTACTAAGCTAAACATCAATTTTATTGATGGAAGGTTGTAAAAAAAGTATTAAGATACTTGTAAGAAATAAAAGATTACAAGCTCATTTATAGAAAATATAATCATCTTGAGATGGTTGGATATTCATATTTGAATTTTACTGGATGTGTGGATACAATAAAATCTATAGTATGATATTTGTTCCTTTTAGTTGGAGAAGAAATCTCATGTAAGCTTAATTTATGGCATACTTTGATATCATAGTTCAAACAAATAGGTTGCAAAACTTTATTTCAGAACTTAGAGTAATCGATAGTTATTCCAAGCCACTAAAAAAATATTGTTGTAATTCTATTGTTGTTTTCTTCTTTAAAAACAACAAGCATTGAAAGGGTGCAAAACATAATTAAAATACCACGTTGTTAAAGAAGAATACAGAGTGTGGAGTGTCAGTCGAACACATTAGCACTAATCTTATTATTATTGATCCATTAATGAAAAGATGGCCACCAAAAATATTTAGAGATAATGTTGAAATAATAAGTATTATTGGATAACATTATAGATATTATGTCATGATTTTATGATTATTATATCCTTGATAATCTAAGGTCATTTATATATTTTTTTTCTATTTGATATATATGATTAAATTAGTATAACAGTAACATGAATTTTCTTTCATAAATATATTATTGTCAAACCAATTATATGCTTCTCATTTATATATTACGATAAGTGAAGATTAATATTGTAGGACATGAAAAGAGCTATGTCGCCAACTGCCATCACTCTTATTTGTTCTGTTCTGATGAACCCTCCAATTATATAACGGTTGTTTTTAGATCCGGATTGTGTCACGACTTATATTTATCCCATAAGGCTCTGCTGTTAAGATTAAAGTATTTTTATAAAAAGAAAGAAAGAAAGAAAACGAAAAAAGAAAAATTGAAGTAAAAAAAAAAACGTATTTATAGTTTTGGAATTAATCAAATAAATCGCTAGCTATTCCAGCTTAATTAATTATTCCTATCAACATCCTCATCCCTTGATTGATCTACGGAACTCAAGAACTCTTTAAATTTATCGGTGGCTGACTCAGGCAAGCATATGCACACCACCATCCTGTCACTGGGATCCGCCTCCCCTTCCGGCAGGAACACGCATACCTGTGGTGTTGGGGTCAAGTCTATTGGACCAGCATAAATAGGCCTTCCCCATCCAAAATCTGCACATTCATGTATTGAGAACCTTGTCCATTGTGTTATTGTCAATTTCCCACCAAATTCAAGCCTTGTCGGCCTGTCCACTTCCACATAATCGATTGTTGATCTCAAGTATTCCTCTGACGCCCCAATCCTAGCATCGTGAACCAAATGAGCAGTTTCTGTGAGATGTCTAGTAATAAGTTCATACACAGAGCTTACAGCACATGCTAGGCATACCACATTGCCATAAAAACCATCTTTCAATGGCGGGTTCTTAAGCTTGTTGCGAGCATTGACTGAAAAAGTAAGCCTAAGCTTATAGTTCACTGGTTTTACATCTAGCGCTTTCACCCATGACCTCCAAACATGAGCTGCCATAGCATCAAATGTTGTGTAGGAAAACTTCTGATCATTTGTTTGAGCTGCTACAAATTTCAATTGTGCTTGAAACTCTCGGCTAATGCGGTAACACTTTTGCACAGGCTTTTCTTGCCATAGACTCCTTGTTAGGCTTGAGCCTTCATCTATTTTCATAAATTCCATATGCGGGTATTTAACCACAGGTGGATTACGAGGCTGGAAGAATTTCCTGTTCCAACAGGGGTCAGGGTTTGTAACCAGAGTGCCTGACTTCGCCGTCGCAGCCCATGCACGAAGGAATTGCATTGCACCAAGACCATCACATATGCAGTGGCAGAGTCTTAAGCCCAGGCTAAAACCACCACAGCTAAAGAGAGTTACCTGAGCTATAAGCAATGGCATGTCAAGAATTTTGTAGGGTTCCTCGTTTGGGAACCTGAAAATCAATGGGGACCATGCTGGATTCGGCACTGTAAGTTCTCCTAGTTTATCCAAGGCCAAATCTGAGTATGCCTCTACCATGAGTGCGCCTTGTCCTTGTTCAAAAAATACCTCCAACTTACCATTCTTGGTTTCTCTAAGCCTGCCTGATAAAGGATAGTAAGGAACTAAAACATGTGACAAAGCATCGAATAGAGTTTTCATGACAGATTTTCGGGTGGAATTATTCAAGAAATCGAATCGATAGAAATAAATAGTTGGGGTGAAAACACGAGCTCCAATGATGTCGTCAAGGTTAGAGAGGTAGAGGCTATCACCTGGGGCAGCTGATATGGGCCCTGCAGGCGATACCGGAAGCAGATGGGCGATTGTTACAGGGATGTTTACATGAGGAAAATGGAGCTCTTCAACCCATGAAGCCATGAAAAGCTAGTAGCTAGCGAGAGCAAGCAATCATGTCTGCTGGCTAGCTAAATTTGTAGAGGAAATAATTTCCTTGGACATGCAAAGATGCTTGGCACTTATGATCACTGGGAACTTGTTGTTTTGTTGGTCTAGAACAGTTGGCAAGTCATGTTTTGCACAACTGATCAATTTTTACCATTCAATCACGATGAGATTTCTCCATGCCATATGCATGCCTTAAGTTTTGTAGCCTTAATTTTAATCTTTATTCATATAATAATAATAATAATAATAAAACATTATATACTATATCTTAATTTACGAAATAATTTATGTAACTGCAAACGAAAAGCAGATCGTGCACCAGGAATGCGTGAAGGTAAGGTTGTTGAAGTTTAGAAGCCTGTGTACCAAATCCAACAGCCTAAGAAGACGAAATAAATTTGAAGGAAAAAGGCTAATTTGTTGATCCAGACAAGTTAATTATTTGTTGTATGATGCTATCAACATTTAACCAATCATGATAAGTGATCTTTTAACAGCTGTTCTAAGGAAATCTTAGACAAATCCTATAAATATATTACACCCTTTAACAAGTTTATTTATAATTCAATTATTGTTGTATGATGCTAAAAAGAAAAATCAAGGGTTATGGATTGATTCTTCTATTGGAGTCTTAAAGATTATGTTAGACAGATTTAGAGTTGTTTAAGATTTATATGAAAATTCCTGAAAATAAGATATTTTATTTGACTTTGAAAAATTATTTCAAAGCTAGGTTGTTGTTTGGTCATCAGAACCTTCAAAATATAATCTTAATTGTATTATCATAGACAAAATAAATTCGTAGTATAATCATGAAAACTAGGTTTAGCCCAAGAAAAAATTTGTTTAATCTTCCAACAAGAAACTAAAATAAATAAAATAGAGGGATTTGAATAATTAAAGAAACAAAATTCTGAAAATGAAATTGATATAATGTTAACTCAGTTCAAAGGGTCTAGACAACCATTCTTATAAATTTGTTGATCATCGAAGTAAAAATAAAAGTTCAAGTCATGCAAATAAATTCGATATCCCTTAAAGCTAAGGGGAATCGAGGAGACTATAAATAAATTAACTAGACAAAACTTTCTAATTAATTTCTTACCATAAAAAATATTTAATAATGAAAATCAATTCTCATTTATTTGGTAGTAGTCTTAAGAGCAAAGTTTGTCAAATTTATACTAAACAATCGTTCAAAAGCTTGACAATTTAACTTAGCTTATTCCTCCCTAATAAATTAAGATGATAGTTGCAACAATCAAATTAATTCTTTTGCTTCTAACTCTAGTCTTTAACAATAATTATAGATTGAAAGAAATTAGAAAGCATACATGCATGCCATCTCAAAACAATTCAATTATCTTAAGTAGAAATTAATAACATAATTTTCAAATAAGAAAAAATAAGTAGTTGAATATGAAAGAATTATAATGATAACTTACTTCTCATAATTTGATAATGGATATAGTGTCTATTCCCATTAAACCAAAATTGAGAATTAGTTGTTCATGGTCTATGAAAATCTCAGCAGCAAAGATGAACTTTTTGAAAATTTTAGTGGCAAATAACGTTTTTTTCTCTCTCTCTTTTGTCACATTGATCTCCTTCTTTTTATTAAATCATAAAAGGAAACCTTCATGATAATATATCTATTTGATCCCATCATATTTTCTTTAAATGATAAGACTCCCATCTTGTTAGTTTCTCATTAGATTAGGAGACAAAACTTGTCATCCAGCTTGCATCAAGATTTTCATCTTAAAAACGATTTTATTTAACCTAAAGGCCTTCATGAAAGTTGTATCCCTAGATGTGTAGATGAATTTGTGCTTTTGAATCTCCTAATTTCAATAACTAAAGCTCAAGAAATGTCCATTTGAATATCTAGTTTAAAATCAAAGAATTTTATTACGAGTAGGAATCTGGCCTGATTTTACAAGTCTAATTAGAGGTCCAGATGAGATCAGATTTTTACCCATAATATCTTTCTAGAAAGCTGGATATGTGTGGTTCAACTTTTATTAAGCCATGTTCTCATTCTGTAACTCCAACTTGGTGAAAAAACTATTAGAAAAACCAAGCTCCAAAACATAAAATACAAAATTTCTTATCTTTTAACAATTAATTCACCAAATCTCTTAGGCATGCCAAACTCATAAAATTACTTTCAATGAACTCAAATAAGCTTAAAACACATTAAAAGCATAATGTAAAAAAATTTAAAACATATGTATATTTTGCACTTATCAGTTATCACAAAGCACAAGTTATCTAAATATTTGATCTCTAATAGTAATTCACATGAATTTTCAGTAAGAAATCTCCTAAATATTTTAAGAGAAAGAGATTGTTATACCTTTAAGTGCAGGCTTTTTTTTTTGTGTTTCAGGTGTTTTTGTAACTAACGTAGTTTTTCTTTGTCCACTATATACAAAAAAAAGAAAGATATAACATTCTATTTATGTATGCTCCCTTACAAGCCCTTTTTGAACATGATTCAAATTAATCAAGGCTTGTTCTTTATTATTTGATATAATCTTAAAGTCTACCTTAGCCTATGTTTCTTGAAGAAGTCCATTAATTGTTTCCTTGAACCTTTTTGCTTTAAATCTTATGAGTGGACCCAATAAAACCTCTAATGGATCTCTTAATGTTAAAGTTAGGGATCATATCCCCTCTTTTCTCGAAAGGATTTGCCCTCAAATTATCACCTACATTAAACAAAGAAAGGTCAGATACATTAAATGTAGCACTAACACTATATTTACTTGGAAATTCCATTTTGTAGGCGCTATCATTGATCTTCTTAATAATTTGAAATAGTTCATCTTCTCTTGGCATAAACTTAGATTTTCTTTGAGTAGGAAATATCTCTTTCTTCATATACACCTAAACCCAATCTCATGGTTCAAGTACCATATTTTTTATTCCTTTATTGACTTTAAATACATATTGCTCATTTATCTTTTCAATATGTTGTTGTACCTTGGTATGCAAATTTTTGACAACTTGTGCTCTTCTATTCCCATCAAAACTTACTCTTTTATCAACAGGTAAATACAATAAATCCAATGGAGTTAAATGATTAAAACCATACATAGTTTTAAAAGGAGAAAACTTAGTTATAAAATGCACAATTTATTATATGCAAACTGAATGAATGACAAACAATCTTCTCAATTTTTAAGATTCTTTTGGATAATAGTTCTCAACAATTAAGTTGAAGTTCTATTTAGCTTCTCTGTTTGGTCATTTGTCTGTGGATGATAAGTATTAGAAAATAACAATTTAGTTCCTAACTTACCTCATAAAACTTTCCAAAAATATCTTAGAAATTTAACATCTTTATTAGACATAATGTTCCTTGAAACACCATATAACCGAACTATTTCTCAAATAAAAAGATTTGCTATATTTGTTTCATCATCGATTTTATTACTTGATATAAAAAGCGTCATCATAAAAAACCTATCTACAACAACAAATATTGAATCTTTACCCTTCTTAAACCTAGGTAACCCAAAAAAAAAAAATTCCATGGATATATCAACCCAATGTTCTTTAGGTACTGGTAAAGGTGTATACAAATCATAAGACATGACTTTAGACTTGGTTTGTTTACATTCTATGCATCTATCACATATTATTTAAACAACCTATTTCATATTAGGCTAGTAAAAATGCTTATGTAACATTTCCAAAGTCTTAGTTACCCTAAAATGTCCCATTAAACCGTCCCCCTGAACTTCTCTCACAAGCAATTCACGCAACAAATATTTTGGCACACATAATCTCGTATCTTTAAATAAAGATTCATCATGCCTAAAATACTTATCAAAGGTCAAATGCTCATATTGTCCACACATTGACCAAAGTCATCACCATTTATATATAATTCTTTCATATGTTCAAATCCTAAAAGTCTAGTGTTCAAGGCGTTAAGAAAAACATACCTTTGAAACAATACATCTACAATGATTTTTTCCTTACCTTTATTGTACTTGATGACATGTGAGAACATCTTAATGAATTCAATTTACTTGGCATGTTGCTTATTCAACTTACTTAAGTGTTTTAAAGATTTATGATCCGTATGTATCACAAACTCTTTAGGCCAAAGATAATGCTGTAAAGTCTCTAAGGTCCTCACCAATGCATAAAACATTTTTATTATATGTTGGATAATTAAAAGTTGCTCCTTTAAGTTTCTCACTAAAATAGGCTGTTGTAACCCAATTTTGGATTCACCAAGATTTTCTTGAATGTTATTTTATTTCTATTATTATTTATAAAAATAAAAAAATTAAGAAAAAGTTTTAAAAAATAAAAAATAATTAAAAAATAAAAAATAAAAAAATAAAAAAACATTTTTCTCGAGTAAACCGCATCTTTCCATAAGAACCGAGTCTATCGAGTCAATACGGGTCAAACCATGTCGACCGGGGTAAAAAATGAGTTTCGGGCTATTTTGGGTCAAAATTGTTATTTTTGGTCAAAACCCGGTTTACCGGGTTGATACCCATCAAAAGTTTTTTTTCCCAGTGTTTCAACATAATTTTCGGTTATTAAAATGGATTTTTAGCGGTTGAATCGGGTTTTTCTAATACTGAATTGAGTGTTTAATTCTACCTATATAAATATATATTATTATACATAATAAAAAAATAAAATAAAATAAAATAAAAAAATTTTGTCAAACAGTCAGTTGCGCCGAAAGCAAACGGTGATTAAAAAATAAGATTTGTGGAAATTTAAGATTTGCATGTCTCCCTAAATAGCTAGTGACAGTGCGCCAGTTAAAAAGAAAAAGAGGGAGAAGAGAAGAGAAAGATCATATTCTATATCACTATTCATGTTTTTTTTTACTATTTCTTCGTGCAAGTAAGATATTGATTTTGATTAAAAACAATCTGAAAAATACCAAAAATATCCTAACTGTTAGATCTAACAGTGTTTAGATCTGAACCGTTGATTTAATAGGATACAATAGGGCTTACCACACCCAATTAAAACCCAACTCCATCTCAGCCCTTAAAACAATTTTCCCTTAGATCCTGTGGCGCCACGTCACCCGGTGTACCAATCTCTAGGTACACCGCGCCACACGCGATCAAAACGCAGCTCATCCGGACCGTCCGATCAACT
>Ga0325404_1001696_pt1 | contig 23347 bp, 19 predicted proteins | sample PopdelMetagenome_18_FD_205664 | JGI IMG/M metagenome (GOLD analysis project Ga0325404, IMG submission 205664) | Populus deltoides microbial communities from Bellville, Georgia, United States - Xylem-Control-R1 | ecosystem: Host-associated > Plants > Phyllosphere > Stem > Wood/Secondary xylem...
CCTTGTTTTTCTTCTTTACAATGCTTACTATCTAAAGTCTCTTACGAGACTTTCTATCATAAGCATTGTAAAGAGGGGGGCAACTGTCATAACCCAATTCTGGGTTATTCCCCAAAATTCACTTTTTAAAAATAAAAACAAAAAAAAAATAAAAGCTGGCAATGTGGAGAAAGCTGATCAAGAAAAATAGGCAAAATAGGCAAAAATCAATCTGCAATTTTCGGAGGAAATTCAAGGCCTTTCGGCGCCCCATTGTGCCCAAAATCGGAAAAACAAATGCAAATTCAAGGTCAAATTAAATGATTATTGGACAAATTTGCATAAAAATTAAGTCCAATAACATAATTAAATTTTTAGTAGGCCAATTTGATTTAATCATGAGTCAAATTAAATTTTAGTTATGTTTAAGAATTAATTTAGGTCCAAATGAAGGGTTTAATTAAGTGCAAGTACTTAATTATACTTTAAATGGGTCAAATTAATTTTATTTAGGGCTTAATTGGTGAAAAATTAAGTTTGGGAGCCTAATTTGGGCTAAATGGAGAAGATTGGAATTTTAAGAGACCAAATTTAATTTTTACCAAGTTAATTGATTGAAATCAGGGGTCAAATTGAAAGAAAATTGAAGTTTTAGGGCCAATTAGGGGTTAAATTGACAAAATCCAAAGCCAAGGGCCAATCTGCAAAAGGCGCCAAACTATAGGGGTCTAATTGACAAAAGTCGGGGGTCAAATTGAAGAAATTGAAAGCTAGAGGACTCAATTGAAAATCGGCAAAAATCCCTAGCTTTTGATCCAAAACGGCGCCGTTTTGGTGTTTAAGAAAAAAACAAAGGGGAAGGGACCAGGCGACGAGTCGCCTGGTCACTGTTCATCTTCTTCCCCACAAAACTGCCCGAGTAGCAGCTTTCCAGGCGCATTTTCTACCTCGTTTGGCCTCCAAATCCGACAACGCGTGCACCAAAATGTCTACCTGGAACCCCTCTATACCCGAGAATGGTCCGGTCGGGTCAAAAAACTTTGAAACGGCTCCGTTTATTGGCCTAAAGTGGCCACCTCGGACAGTCTGCAGCCTTGGACTGCCAAATTTGGCAGTTCGAGGTGCACACTTTGAACCGACGGCTTGGATTCCTCGAGTTGAATCAAGGGCTGAGAATTTTTCCACATTGAAGACAAGATTACCCTCTTTGTATCCCTATAAATAGGAGCAAATTTCATGCTCTGGGGAAGGGAAAAAGAGAGCTCAAAATTGGCAAAAAAATCAGCTTCTCCTGCCCGGTTTTCCTGCAACCAGCCTTCTCTTTCCTTTTTCTCTCCGCCGTGGCCTCCAGCCGCCACCACTGATCTCGTCACCGTCCTTCCCACGAAACACCACATCCCATCCATCACCCAGCAACCTCACCACAGTCACAGTACCTCTCTCTCTACCTCTCTTCTCTGCAAAACTTTTTTTCCTCTCCACCACCGCAACTCCAGCAGCAGAAGTAGCGGCAACCACCCTTTCCAGCGGCTTTCACTCCTACCAGCAGCAGCCAGAGTAGCATCTCCTTCCTCAGTCACACCAACAGCTCCAGCCGTGAGCTTTCCTTCTCCTCTGCAGGAATCTGCTCCTTCTTCTTCCAGCCGTGAACAGTGCAAGCCGCCGGCCTCACCACCTTCAGTTACACCGTGCACCACCAGCTAGGCCGCCGACTCTCTCCACGCCAGGTAACTCGCCCCTCCCCTGCTACGCCTTCCTTTTCCTTTCACCGTGGCTGCATGCAGAATTCGTTTCTGCATGCAGCGGCTAATTAATTAGCCACTTGCTTGGGCCGGGCCGGTTCTGGCCCGGCCCGGAATAAAGAGAAGGACCTGTTGGGCCGAGACCGGCCCAACCCAAGGGTCCTGGACTGGACCAATTGTTTGGGCCGGACTGGCCCACAGATTTAATAAATTTAATTAATTATTATGTATTAAAAAAATCAAAAAAAATTCAAAACAAATTCAAAACAAATTTCAAAAATCATTTCAAAAAATTTGTGATTTTCTTAAATATTTTCCTACCAAGTTTGCTTAATATTGGGTTGTATACTTACATGATAAGATACAAGTCCGGTATTAAAATGTCCGGTTTTCTCTGAAATATTCAAAAAAAAATTATTGCATACGGCCAAGTCCTAAAGAATTTTCCAAGCATGTTTTCTTTTCAAAATAAAAAAATTGCATCTTTCTCACGTTTTAAAAATCCAAAAAATGGATATCATAACTAGTTTATGATCATCTGTTAGGGTTTGGCCAAAATGTCAAAAACTTTTATTTCAACTTTTTTCTAGGATTTGGATGTAGACTTTAATATTTGTGGGGTGTAAAATTACACGATAAAGTACACTCTCGGGTATTAAAGATACAAGGTGTAAATAAAAGCAATTTTAAAATTCAGACTTTAGAATGGTTAGGATTTAACCCAATAAGGTAGAGACTCCCTCATGAAGGGAGATCTGCCTTGAACCTTAGAAAAGACCAACGAATAGAACCTCGACCTAGAAAGAATAATCAAACAACAATGCAGCTTACCTTAGGTAGGGTGCACTGGGGGTGATGCGTCTTCCCCTTGCACAACCAGTCCCTTACTCAGACTCTCGCAGACCATAGGTTCCTAGTGACCATAATACTAGGTGGCGACTTCAAAGAACCAAGCAAAACCACAAATAATAAAAAAAATCGCCAGCGGACGCCGCGCGGATTTTGACGTGCGACATTATATATCCTAAATAATTTTTTTAAAACAAATTAAGAAAAAAACTATTACCAAGGATTTTACCGACGGATGAATTCGGTCGTTATTTTAAACACTCACCGACAGACTTACTGACGAAATTAATCCGTCGGCATTTAATAGTAGCTTCCACAATTACCGACAAATTTACAAACAGACATATTTTGTCGGTATTTCATACACTCACCGATAGATTTACCGACGGTTATTTTCCGTCGGTCAATCACAATATATCGACGGACTAAAAATCCGTCGGTATATTTCAAGCGGGAATCTTTTTTTTGGCGCGCAAATTCCGTCTGTAAAACCATCGGCAAATGGTTTTTTTGTTTTTCCGACCGATATAGCGACGGAATGGGGAATCACCAACGAAGGTAAAGCCGACGGACGTAATCCGTCGGTGATGACGTCGGTAAAAAAATCACCAACGAACTTCTAATCACACACCGACGGAATTTGTCCGTCGGTAAAACTGTGAAATCTTGTAGTGTGTGTTCATAAAAATAAAAATTATTTGTTCTTGGTATAAAAAAGTAACCTTATGGTGTAAATTAAAGGGAAAAGTGGGGTTAAATATCATACTTTCTATCTTTTACTTTTATGGTAATGATTATCTTTTTTATTTTAGCATTTGATTAGCATTAGTAGTTCTTTCTCAATTTATTGGTTCATCTAGCGTAAACAATATCTTTACATTTCTTAATTAAAAAAATCATAATATAGTGAAACGTACCATCAACATTATGCATTTTTCTACCATGTTAAAAAATTAACCTGAGATTCTACAGGTGGCATTGTGTTAACAACTCTTTTTTGTTTTTATTAACGCATATGATTCTCGTTTTATTTTGTTACATGTATAAATCGACTTTTCAAAAGAAAATTTTATCCAGCCTGTAGCGAAACACAAGTCAAATAACTAGTATATATAGTAAATGGGTGATTCATTATTCATCCATGCATAAACTACTGTGGATTTTCCTATTAATTTGAATAATGCATTTTTTTATTTTAGTTCTCGAACTTCTAGTTATTGAAATTTAATCCTTTATAGTTACAATATCATGGTTTCTTTTATATGTGGTTCTTTCCGTTTGTGTTACATCTAATGTAGTGTCTTTAGTGACTTTTGGGAGATGTTTGAAGATAGATTCGGTTTTGATTTTACAAAATTATAATTTAATTTTAATGTTTCAGAGATTTATGTTTTGATATCAAACTTCTTCATAGTCTGTACTTTTTAGTTTCTAGATGTTGAGAGATGAAAAAGAAAGTCATTGAAAAAAATTAAGGAGAGAGAAAATGGTTAGATATCAACATTTGGCCATTAAAAAGGCAAATATTTATGTTAATGGATTCATCTTTCCAAGAGAAGTTCAATGAATATGGTTTTTTTTATGAAGATGTATGAAAAAAGAAGGTCAAGGTTCTTTTTTTTTTGTGTGGAAAAACTAACCTTAACATCCTTATAATTTGGTCCATATTGCGATTACACACTACAATTTAGAAAATTACATTCTATATCTTGAACTTTATATGCACGCTAACACTTAACTTTCTTGCAAAGAAGTTAATAAAAAATTATATGATTATTTACAAGATTATCGTCAAAATAATATTACAACTTTGATAAAAAATAGAAAAGAATAAACCAAGGTATTCCATCAACCACTTTGTCGACTATACAAAATCAACCTCAATTCCATAATTTTCATCAACACAAATACCAAAATGAAAACTAATAAAGGAACAAAATGCATTTAAGCAATACACGTTGGCCAAGGCTTCTCAAGCTTGCCCTTCCTATTGGCTCCTCGTATGAACCATCCTCCCTTTCAAACGCAACTTTCTCTTTATTGACAGCAAGAAGTCAACAATCCTGTGGTAGTCTTTGATGATACGAGCCTGCATCTGTGGTTGTCTCGAGTCGAAAAATATGCCAATCATAAATGTATTCAAAATCCACTCTCTGACTATTTCCACAAGTTCCCTTAGTTTCAAATGCCAACATTCTACAAGACATTTCCATGAAACTACTGCACTCTTTATGCCACAATGAAGACAACCACCACTCCACAGAGTAGCATAGCCCTTGTAAGCTTTCTTGTACCTTCATGGACAGGTGTGTAAGGGAATGCGGTACAAACGGCATTTCTCTAAAATTTAAATTTTTTGTTTTTATTTAAAATTAGTTTTTTTATATTTTTCGATCGTTTTAATGTGTTGATATCAAAAATAATTTTTTAAAAATAAAAAAATTTATTATTTTAATAATATTTATTAATTTAGTTTTGATAAATGTAACTAAATTATTAGATTTTTTTGTATTTAAATTAAATATGTTTTTTTATATACAACATGAATGGTATACTTGTGCTAAAATAATAGTCCCTAGCTAGCCCTGCAAAACGATTTCTTCTCTTAGCACCTAGCAGCCATCATATTATTACACCTTAAATAAATAGGGGTTTTTCATCTGATTTCCATCGTTCAATCTACGTTGATGGGATAAAGATTCTTAAACTCTGTTTATTTACTGGAAAGTAGTTTTTTTTTTAAAGTAAATTTCGGGGAAAGTGAATTCCTGAAAAGTATTTTCCGATGTTTGGTAGTGTAATGAAAAATAAGTTGGAAAATATTTTTCAGTGTTTGGTTATGTTATGGAAAATGAGCTGGAAAATAACTTATTAATGTTTTACTTTTTTCAAGTTTATTAAAATAATGAGGAACAAATCTTACAAATTAAAAAGTTAAATGAGAATGAAATTGAAAAAAATATAATTTCATAAATTATCTCAGATAAAATAAATAATAATCAAAATAATAAAGATCAAATAAAAAATAAAAAAATGAAAGATGAAGAAATTAAAATAATAATAATTAACATTTCATAAATTATTTCAAATAAAATAAGTAACAATCAAAAGAATGAGGACCAAATTTGATAGATAAAAATTTTCAATAAAAAAATAATAAGAAAAAAGCAAATAGCAATTATAAAAATAAAGACCAAAATTGATATAAAAATTAAATTTTAAGAGATGAAATTAAAAAATAAATATTCAAAACAAAATATATATAGCAATCAAAAGTTTGAGGATCAAATTTGATATAATCAGCAAATAATGACATTTCTAAATTTTTCACAACTTCCGGAAAGTGTTTTCCGCCCAAATTTTCCAGGAAAACACTTTCCTGAAAAACCAAGCCAAATTTTCCTTTGACTGGAAAGTGTTTTCCGTTGACCAACTTTCTTAATGGCAAACAAACACATGAAAGTTTGGAAAGTGGTTTCCCGGAAACCACTTTCCGGAAAACAAACACAGCCAAAAGAGAAAATACTTTCCTGGAAACCAAGTAAAATTTTCCTTTGACTGGAAAATGTTTTCCGTTGACCGGAAAATATTTTTCTTTGACTAGAAAGTATTTTTTGTTGATCAGAAAGTATTTTCTGTTTACCATCTTTTCTAATAGCAAACAAACACAAGAAAATTTGAAATGTTTTTTGGTCAATTTGCAAGTCAACAAATACCAAGTTTTTTCTTCAAAGATTTTTAAAACGCATCGCTTGTATCAGGATTTTAAATCGCGTCCAGAGAAAAAAGAAATTTTAAAAAAATGTTGATTTTAAAGTTTGGATTAAATAAATAAAAAAAGAAAATAAACATCGCTGTATAAAACACGTCTACGTTTCACTAACCAATAACTAACCTAATAATGTTTACCTAATAACTAACCTCTTTAATTCTCGCTTTTGAGTCATCCTTGATTTTTCTCCAGCAGCAACAGAGGCCTTTCCTAAGTCATTTTCCTCATGCAGCCCTCTCTCTCTCTTATCGCTGTATAAAACACGTCTACGTTTCACTAACCAACGAACAGCAATTTGCAAAGGAAGACCTTTCCCCAGGCAAAATAAAGCAAGTTGCTGCTGATCATCTTTAAAATCTCCTTCCTGGTGTTTTTCTTTCCCTCCAGCAACCCACCTCTCATTACTGAGAAAAACACGCCGCCGTTTCTGCTTGTGGTTTTTTCCTCTTTGATCATCGTTCTAATTAGTTCCTCCCAGATAATATAGCAATTACCAAGAGAACGAGTTGTGCTTTGCGCATGGCGTTGTGGCCATCACTACTGTCGAAGACTTTCTCTGTTTTGGTTTTTGGATTTGTGGTGTTGAATTGCATTGCTGTGGACAAGTTTGGATCCCATGCTCAAGGAGTCACTCCACTCTTGCCATTAGATGAAGGTACGTACGTGCTCCTAGCAATTCAATAATCTCACTCTCTCTTTAGCATGATTGAAGGTTCCCTTTTTCCTGGAAAATAATTTATTTGCAGAGATTAACGCTTCTTATTTTTATTTACTATTCTTAAATAAAATCAGAATCATTTCAATTTGTGATGATTAGTGAGAGAAATTAGTATATCTACTGAGAAATAAAATAAGAAAAATGGAAATTGTTATCCACTTCGTTAAATTGTGAATTATATTTTTTATTTTGGATTATCCTCTCTCTTTCGTGATTATGAAAACTTATTATATGATGTTGACTACCTTTCCATTCTAATCATTGAGCTTCTTATATAATATTTTAAAATAATAAAGGAGCTATTCATCCCTTATTATATTAACAATATTATTCTCTTGCCTGCAAGGCTTAATAAGATAAGAAAAGTATTTTTTAAATATTTTAAAAGGCTTTATTTTTTCAGTACCTTCTTCACCTTAAGTCGACTCTAACTTCTTTTTGTTTGACTTGTTCTCCTCTATAACTAGCCATCTAAACCGCGGGGCCCTTTTTTATTTTAGGTGGAAGGGTCCTACCTTTCTTGTATATTAATTGTACACGTAATGTTCCCTTTACCCCCAATTAATTGATTATTTTCAGCTCGGTTTAATTTTTATTAAAAATAAATAATTAAATTAATATTTTTTTAAAAAAACTCAAAATTAGTTTAAATCGACCGGTTTCGATTTGGTTTGGTTTTTTGGAAAAAACCGGTTCAAACTGGTTTGGCTCGGTTTTTTCCGGTTTGACTCTGTTTTTTTGGTTTGGCTTGGTTTTTTCTAATTTTTTTGGTTTGGGTTTAATTCGGTTTTTTCAGTTTTAGGCTTATAAAACCAAAACCAAACCGAACCGGTCGGTTTTTTCAAAATTTTAATCTGTTTTTTTTCATGGTTTGGTTTTTTTAGTTATTTTTTTTCAGTTTTCTCGGTGTAATCGGTTTTTTAATTTTTTTTCTCACCCCTACTGTTAACTAGCCATCTAAACCGCATGGCCTTTTTTATTTTATTTTAATTGTAATCGTAAGGTGGGATTAACTAAATGTTTTTTTCAGGTTTTACATTTTAGTTCCATATCTTGTAATTTTATATTTTTTACATAATTTCAAGCCTAACTTATTACTATAAAAGATTTTGATTAAAAGAAAAAAAAATAAAAACAAAAAATTAGTTTCTTTGTTGTTCATATAAAACCAACCCCATCTTTTTTTAATTATTTTGTTAATAAGCCATAATTATAAGACTAACATGATTAGCGAATCATAATATTTAACGGATTAGCCTGATGACTTACCTATTTAGATTCTAGTTATGGATTTTTTTTTTATTAAAATGATATAATTTCTAGTTGTTTAAAAAAAATCTCAAAAAACATAATTTCAAAAATTAAAAAAATCTTGATTAATCCATCCGACCCACAATCCAACCTTGAATCAAATCAAATCAAATCAATATTAAAGTCTAAAAGTCTTATAATTATATAATAGCAAGAGAGCCGCAATGTTATACTGTTCTCGTCTCTTCATAATAACTGATTGTCTCAGACTATCAGTGCACCAGCCAATCTTGCATTTAAGACAATAATTATTCAATTACTTAGTTGAGCTGTCTGTGTTAGTTGCTCTCGTACAAAATTGTATGTATTTTAAGTCTTTAAAATAATATTGGAATTACATACTTTGCTATTAAATTAATAAGTATTAAACTCAATAATTATTAAAGAAAACCTTATTCGCTTAATTTTAGAAATTTATACCTTGTTGAGACTAATTTTAAGTGAGCTATTATACCTTGTACTAAAAAAAATTAATATTTTACTGTAGATCTGCATAATAAAATATTAATTTTACCTCTTGATGGGCAAACTAACCGGGCTTGAAATTAGAGTTAAGAGAGTTTTTTTCATGAGCATTTTAGTCATTACTAGAAAAAAAGGGGTTAAATTGTATTTTTATATTTTTACTTAATTGCCCATGAAAGACAAAAAAAAATAATAACTTGGGTCAATGGGCTTTTTAATCCTTGATTTAATTTTTAAACAAGTAAGTTACTTCATTGCCTTTAAAAATTAAAAGTAATTGTCTTTGACATAGGAATTCTTTTGTCATTTAGATGTGGTGATTTGATAGTTATTGAATGTTAATAAGGATAATAGGGTAATTTGATAAATAATTAAAAAAAAAACAAATTTAAAAATGTGTGAAAAGTGTTTAGTACTGCTTCTGAACGACATGTGTGACACCGTTCAGTGGCCAAAACCATGATTCTAGAGCAATGATTGAAGTGTCTCCATGTTCTCTACATGAATAAGTGGCGCGTGTATCCCAATGATAGTCGGGGTGGCAAAAGTAATTTTTTATTTTTTTTCATTTCTCCTACTCGATTTTTATTTTAGCCTTAAAAAAAATCAACTCAACCTCTAAGATTTGTTGTACTTAAGATTTTATTTTTATTCTCTTAAAAAAATCAAATCAACACCTACTCTCATGTTTTTTTTTTTTTTAAAAAAAGACCCTTCTCATTCCTTGTGTTTCTCTCACCCTAAAATGACTCACCTTTTCACCTATTTATAATGGTCAAAACCTTGATGAACAATGAAGAAATAAACATAGTAACCAAGCTTACAAAGCTTTGAGGTTATTCCTCTCATTCTTGGAAGCGACTCCACTCTTTCTTGATCCCTCTATTCCATTACAATAAACATTATAGCCACCAAATCTTCATATATAATGTTATCGATAATGTTATCAGCAATACAAAATCGATCCTCCTCAATATCCTCTAGCTTCACATCCATCTCTTTCAAAGCTTTAGCCAAGACTTATTGAATAAGAATATTGTCTTTCACCCTTTGTTGCCAAAGAGTAAATTTTCTTCTTCTTTTTTTTAAATTTATTTCATGATAAATTTTAGCTTTTTATCTTTTGTAGACATTGATCATTATAAAAAGCTGAATCTCCCAAAATCAAATCATTGATGCTAATTATATTGTGAAATTTGGAATGGAGATTCAGTACACAGCACCATGAACAACACAATCCAATGAAAACAAAAATAATAAAAATTGTGCACTCATAAAATTTAACATGGTTCTACTAGATCCTATATACATTTGAGAGTAACCCTTTCTTACTATAGGAGTAATTAATTTAATAGAATACTATAATTATGATTTTTATGCCTAAAACCCAACCTTGTACACCCACTCTCACACTTAAAAAAATCTTAGCATTTGTGTTTTTCATACCCTAAAATCGCTCATTTTTGACCTATTTAAAGAAAAAAAACATAATTTATGAAAAGGAAGGAACAAATTTAGAAAACAAATGGCCAACATGTATAATATTCATTTATTTTGCGCAAAATCTAATATAATTTAAGGAGCATGTATCATAATTAAATCTAAAATGTATTACAGTTATTAAATTCATATGATACTATTCATCAAAATATTTAAATATTATTAAAAGTGATATATATAACTAATTATTTGAATTAATCAAAATAAGAACAAATTAATAAAATATTAATAAAAGGAACAATTTGAAAATTTAAATAAAATGTTGTCATTTTGGTGTAAAAATAGTGGCTTAAAATTTAGTTATTTTTGATAGCCTTAAAAATAATATGCAATAATAATTTTCTTCCAGTTTTTGGTTTCTTTTTTAACAATGTAATAATTGTTTTGGTGTTGTGTACTATATTATTTTAATAAAAAAAACCAATTCATTCCAAATTTTTATTAGTATTTTTTAGTAATTAAATCATGTGAATGCCTAAATCTGTTGGAGAATAATATAAATTATATTTTGGAATCTCACCTAACAACTTAAACTATTGGGTTGAAATGATTATTTGACATGGTATCAGAGCCTTGATGACCAAGCAGTCACGAGTTTGAATCTCACTATCCTTATTTATTTGATAAAAATTAAGCACAAAATAATATGGATCTGTGCAAGTTTCAAGTCCAAAGGGCTTTCACTTGAGGAGGTGTGTTGAAGAATAATATAAATCATATCTTGGAACCTCACATAACAGATTAAGCTATTGGGTTGATATGGTTTGATAAGTGTAATTTAAGGAAAAGAAAAAGAATCGACAGAATGAGAACATAGGAGAAAAGTTTGCATAATTAATTTCCTGTCCTCCCATTACACTTCAGATGACTATTTATAACCAAACTAATGAATGAGTAAAACAACTGATACAACGAAATGGAAATAATGGCAGGAATATTCGGTGCATGATTCCCACACACATTCTGCATACAACGAAAAGCAGGCCACTAACTCCACTAATTGTTTGCATCACTTAAACACTAATTAACTGTGACATGTCAGCACATGATCAATGTACGTGGTGCATGTTGTGGTTGCATGATGAAGGTGGTCTGCTGCATATATCATGGTTCTCTGACAAAATCCTTCCAAAAACTGGAGGAATTTGTTAGGGCATTAAGAATCATTGTAAATATATCATCATCATCGTCATTTTCTAGGTGTGTTTTAGAAAGGCATTCATACATACATTATTTTATGGATAAATAATATTAATATTATTATTGCTTTTATGGATGATTGAAGTTCCTGAATTGTATGTAACAGTGCAAATTCTTCAAAACATATCCAACAAGTTGAACATCACCAACTGGGCCACCATCAATCGAACTTCTTGCGATAGTGCACAGTGGAAGCAGACGTCCATCGACCGCAAAACTCAAAGCATGGTTACATGCAACTGTAAATTTGAGAATGGCTCCGTCTGTCATGTCACTAACATGTATGTATGTTTTCTTTATAGGAAATATTCAAGAATCGTAATTCTTCCCCTTGCAAAAGCCATGATATTTATATATTATTTTCATAATAAATTTTATGTTTTGTGAAAGAGTAGAATACAGCTCTTGGAATATCCGATAACTTTTTCTATTTTTAAATATCAATTTATGCTACTCTTTTACTAATAAAAACACAAGCACAAATGTGTTCATGGTAGCATGTTTCCAAGGAAACAATTGATATATTGCAAAATAAATGAATAGTGCATTTGTATGGTTACGTTTTCTTTTCTTTTTAATGGAGAGCAGAGTCTTTGTATGGTTACGTTTTCTTTTCTTTTTATTTACTAACCAGTTCTTATATTTTGTTTTTGACAGAAGAGTGAAAAGATTTAATTTGAATGGAGTTCTCCCAGAGGAACTAGGAGACCTTCCTCATCTGCTTGAAATGTAAGTGATAGTGCATTTTCTACGATTCTTAATCAAGTTTATTAATATCATTATTGAACTGAGATCAATTGCAATATATTTGGGTTTCTTTTCTTCACATTTCCTGGCACACCAGGTGCTTCACAGAGGATTTTAATTTATTTATCAGAACAAATGAAAGCTTTTATGATGATTCAAATAGGAAAAGGTCTTTGTCTGAGTGGCTAAGAGAAACAGTGACTTGTAAACAAAAGGAATTATAGAATGACTAAGATGAAGCATTTTTCATTGGACAGTGATCTGACTCGCAACTACATTAGTGGAACAATCCCTCCAAGACTTGCTCAGCTCCCTAAGCTTCAGATTTTGTAAGTCTTTTTGTGCATTCTGTTTATGTGAAGGGGTTTTCATATCCCGATATGGAAATTCATGAACATGTTAACCCGTTTTCCAATTCTCTTCCATGTCTTAGGTCTCTCATCGTTAACCGTCTCACCGGCCCAATTCCCCCGGAAATAGGCAACATTACCACACTGGAGGAGCTGTAAGTCACAAAGCGAACTTCTCAAATGAAACGCTAAGCTAGAACGTTAAATCTTGAATTGGATCTTGCAGGGTCCTGGAAGATAATCTGTTAGGAGGGCCTCTTCCTCCAGACCTTGGAAATTTGACAAGCTTAAGAAGACTGTAAGACAGATGCCTTCATCTTCTATCTGAGTTTATTTATGTATCTACTTCATGATATTCAATCTAAGTCTTTTTTTGTATGGTACCAGTATTTGATGCTCACTTAGAAAAATTAATTTGTAACTTTGTATTATTTACCCCTGCAGTCTTCTTTCCGCGAACAATTTTACAGGAACAATACCAGACACATTTGGCAATTTAAAGAATTTAAATGATTTGTAAGTGATGATGCGGGTCCCAAATTTTTTTTTTTATAGTAATTACTATGCTGAGCTTAAATATTCATCTGTTTCATATGCTCCTGCAGTAGGATAGATGGAAGTGAACTGTCAGGGAAGATACCTGACTTTATCGGGAACTGGACCAACATTACGACATTGTGAGTATTTACTTTGTTCCATCTATCTGCTAATGTGTCCTCGAGCACAAGCCGAATGGAATTCCATTTTCCTTTCCCTCTTGCATTCCTTACAGTGGTATATTTCTTTTGCAGGGATTTGCAAGGAACATCCATGGAGGGTCCTATTCCCTCTACCGTTTCACTGTTAAAAAACTTAAAAATTTTGTGAGCTTAAGTTCCCTATCTTGTAGATTCACATTCAGTTCAAAGAATTTTGCCTCGTTGCTTTTCGGCAAGTCTATATTTGAGAAAACTGATTTTTTCTATTGTATTGATTTTTCAGGAGAATATCGGATTTGAAAGGATCCAGTCCAACTTTCCCTGATCTGAAACATATGACAAAAATGGAAATACTGTGAGTTGAATGAGACTGATCAAATATATTGTTACAGCAATATTACATCAGTAATTGATTACATATTATTTTTTACTCAGGATTCTGAGAAATTGCTCAATGACTGGTTCAATCCCAGAATACCTTGGAAATATGGCATACCTAAATATTCTGTAAGTTTCTGTAACAGCAACCTTCATGGCAACGCTTAATTTCATGGGCGTCATATTATGTTACTCTGATTCAAAATGACAAGATGTGTAATGTGATTGACATCACTTTACTCTACCATTTGGTTTCATTTAAAGTAAGATAAAGCAAAGTGAATCAGTAAAGGTAAAGCAATAAGTTGATTCCTTATTTATTCTGGTTGAACAAAGGATCTTTCCCAACTTTTAAGCAGCTAACAATGAAGTTCTAGTCTTTTCCTCTTTTAAAACCGACAGTTTTGCATTTCATTTAAAATCGACAGAGTGAGGTCGGGATGTTTTCAAACCATTCTTGATATGTCATATGAGATGCTACTGGTGATGTTCTACATTATAACAACTTAATAAAATATGTTGAATACATCTTAACACTTGGAAGGATAGAAATTCTGCTGTATATGTATGTGTGAGGTTCATATGTTCTCTCTGAGCATGAGCTAGACCTGCATGATTCAAAATCATGATGGTGGGGCTCATGTTTTTCATAAAAGCCATGCTGCAGAGGATGTAATAGGACCTTGAATATTATTATGATAGTTTAGAGTCTTTTGAATAAAATTGTATGTCTTCTCATTGAGAATTGCCCATTATATAGGTAGAATTTACAAGCTAAGAAAGGAAAGAATACAACAGGAAATAATACAGCCTGATACAGGAAATAATATAGGCTGATCTTCAGCTCTTAGAAATAGCTAACCTACAACTAGTATATCCCAATAAAGGAAAGAATAAATAAGCAAAGAATCTGCTAGTATTAAATGTGTAGGTATAGGTATTTCCTTTGACATCCCCCCTCAAATTGATGCTGGTAAATCGACAAGCATCAATTTGCCAGTGAGGAAATGATGGCGCTGACGGGGCATGGATTTGGTGAAGATATCTGCTATCTGCAAAGTGGTGGAGATATGTGGAAGGGTGATAATTTGATGATCATATGCTTCCCTGATTGAGTGACAGTCAACCTCAATGTGCTTGGTGCGTTCATGATAGACAGGGTTGGCTGCAATTTGGATGGCACTAATGTTGTCAGCATGAAGTGAAGTAGGATGAACTGGACAGAAATCGAGTTCTGTGAGGAGACCATGCAGCCAAATGATCTCAGAGCATGCAGCAGACATGGCTCGGTACTCTGCTTCAGTAGATGATTTGGAGACGTTGTCTTGTTTTTTGCATTTCCATGAGATAAGGGCATCACCAAGAAACATACACCAGCCGGTAGTAGATTTTCTGGTGTCAGGGCAACCGGCCCATTCAGCATCACTATAGGCTTGTAGTTGAAGTGAAGAACCTATAGGGAAGAATAAGCCACGACTAGAAGTGCCAAGAATGTAGCGAATTATGCGGCGGACAGCAGATAGATGGAGATGCCTTGGTGCTTGCATGAATTTGCTGACAATGTGAACAATATAAGAAATGTCTGGTCGAGTAATAGTTAGATAGATAAGACTACCAACTAGCTTCCGATAAGTAGTAGGATCATCAAGAAGCTCCCCTTCGTCACGACGATATTTCACATTAAGTTCCATGGGAGTGTCAACCGAAGTAGTGGTGGTGAGGTCGGCTAACTGAACTAGTTCCTGACTATACTTGTGCTGATGCAGGAAGAGACCGTGAGGTTGATGATGCACTTCCAAGCCCAAAAAATAGGTGAGCTGACCGAGGTCTTTCATGTGGAATGTAGAATGCAACAAAGTCTGAATCGCATAGATTGCCTCCAAGTCAGAGCTAGTGATGACAATATCATCCACATAAACAAGGAGGACAACGATACCTATGGATGTCTTTTGTAGAAAGAGAGAGGAGTTATACTGACTCTGAGTGAAGGAGAAACCCAGCAACGTGGATCGAAACTTGTCAAACCATACTCTCAGTTCTTACTTCAAACCATACAAAGAACGTTTTAGTTTGCAAACATCATTAGATAAGGAATCGAATATACCAGAAGGAAGTTTCAAGTAAACATCTTCTTTGAGATCACCATGAAGGAAGGCGTTCTTGACATCCATTTGATGTAAGGGCCAGGATTGAGATGCAGCAAGGGCGAGTATAGTTCGGATAGTGGTCATTTTGGCGACTGGTGCGAAGGTCTCATCATAGTCAAAACCATATTCATGTTTGTTGCCAAGTGCCACTAACCGAGCCTTGTAACGGTCGATGGACCCATTAGAACGACGCTTGATAGAAAACATAAATTTACTGCCAAAGGGATTCACAGATGAGGGGCATGGAACAATATCCCAAGTTTGGTTTCCTTCAAATGCGAGAAGTTCAGTTTCAATGGCTTTTCGCCAACACTCATGCTCCATTGCCTGTTTATAAGATGAAGGAAGAAAAGTAGAAGACAAGGTGGCTGTGAAGGATGAGGGAGGAGAGTACCTATACCTATTAGGGGGTCTACGAACCCAAGTACTTTGTCGATGAGAGGGAGTTGCAGTTGCTAGAACAGGAGCAGCAGTCGGGGAAGGAACGTGAGGGGGCTTGGGAGGGTCTGGAGGCTGGTGGGAAGTAATAGATGAACGTCTTTGATATACTAGGAGAGGCTTAAAAGGGACTGGAGCTGCATAAAAGTTAGTAAACATAGGCAAAATAGAAAATGAAGGAGGAACAGGATCTTGATGCATGGAAAAGAAATATTGGTTTTCTAGAAAGATCACATTTCTAGAAATTCGAATGCGACGCAGATTTGGGTCATAGCAAAGAAAATCTTTCTAGTGTACTGAATATCCTAGGAAAGCACATTGAATTGACTGAGCCATGAGTTTTGTGCGTTTATGTGCAGAAAGATGAACATAACAGACACAACCAAAGGTACGGAGGTTGGAATAAGTTAGAGGATGACCAAACAACCTGAGGAAATGAGTGTCGTGGTTCAATGTGGGGGAAGGCAATCTGTTGATGAGGTGGACAACAGTGGAGAGAGCTTCACACTAAAAACAAGAAGGTGTAGACGACTCTAACAGGAGAGTACGAACAACATCAAGAAGATGACGATTCTTTCTTTCAGCCACCCTATTTGTTAAGGTGTTGAAGGGCAAGACCGTTGAGAAATGATGCCATAACGTTGTAAGAAGTCCTGAAACAAATGAGACACATACTCACCCCCATTGTTAGAATGAAGGATTTTGATTTGGGCTGAAAATTGGGTCTAGATATGTGCATGAAAAATCTTAAAAATAGAAAATACTTCATCTTTAGAATGAAGGAAATAAATCCATGTGAAACAGCTATAATCATCGATAAAAGTGACAAAGTATTTGTAATTAGCATGAGAAGTGACTGATGTCATCCCCCACACATCACTATGTATCAAGTCGAAAGGTTGGACTATGTTTGGTGTGTGAATAGGAAAGGATAGAGTTTTACTTTCACCAAGCCTGCAAGAATTGCAATCAAAGTGAATAGCACTAAGAGATGGTGAATCTTTATTTCCAAGAAAACCAGATTTCAATAAATCATAAAGAACATTAGAGTTTGGATGTCCGAGACGTTTATACCACGCTCGGTAATCAACATGAGCAGAATTACAAGTGACAAAGGGCAAAGAAAAAGGAGACAAAGAAAATTGAAGAGGAAAAAGACATCCCACTTTAGGCCCCCTCGCGATCATCCTCCCTGATTGTTGATCCTGCACAACACAACCAGATTTGGAAAATTCCAATTTACAATCATTTTCAACCAACTGACCGACAAACACAAGATTGGTGGTAAGACCAGGTGATACAAAAACATCAGTGAGAGAAGGAGAAACATCACCAGTGGCCGTGATAGGTAAATGACTGCCATCAGCAGTATGAATTTTGAGATTTTCAAAATATTTGTTGACATTGATAAGAGAAGCAGCATTGTTTGTCATATGATTGGAAGCCGCAGAATCAAAGTACCAAGGAGATGATGTAGAAAGATTTTTACCTGAGAGCCTTAAAGCTGAAAATGCAGAAATGATCATTTGTGGAATCATAGCAGGACTCACGAATTGGACAGGAGTAGGAGCACTTTGTGTCAGAGGTGAAGAGCCAACTGAGACAGTATATGCTGTCTTTGTTTTCTTGGGAGGTCGAGTAGGGCATTCTTTAATGATATGGCCATCTTTTTTGCAGTAGTTGTGGAATTTTCGGGGACAATTTGCAGCATAATGGCCAAATCCCTTACAAAAAAAACATTGAATAGTGCTCATATCCCTGCCTCTTGGCTTACCTTGTGCTGCATAGGCCACTGGAATAGATGCAGATCGTCGTTGTTCCATGGTGGTTTGAGTGAGAAGGCGTTGTTCTTCACGAAGGAGGTCACTGAGGCATGTATCCATGGAGGGAACAAATTCTCGGTTCATTAAGTTGGATCTGGTGCCTTCAAATTCAGGTCTTAGTTTCATTAGAAACTGATCTCGTTGAGTAGTTTCATGAATAGATTGAACAGAGCTAAGACCTTCGGATGGTAAGCTAGCATAAACTATATTAGTGTATTCAGTCCAAATATTAGTGAATCTAGAGTAAAAATCAGAGATATAAAGACTATCCTGTTGAAGAGTGCTCAATTCATGTTCAAGCTGAAACTGACGAGCAGTGTTTTGTTGGCTATAAATTTTCTTCAAGTAAGTCCACATCTGAGCTGGAGTCTGAGAGGATCGAAGATTAAAGATGATGTTAGGTTCGACAGATCCTAAAATCCAAGCCATAACTTGAGCATCCTTGACTTCCCACTTGGCGTGCTGGTCTATGTCTTTGATTTTGTCAGGAGCTGGGTTACTTCCATCAACATATCCCCACAACTCCTTACCTTTGACAAAAATCCTGAAATGAAACGCCGAAGCAGAGTAGTTCTTGCCATTGAAACGAATCATAGAAACATCAGACTTATCTGAAGACATGAGGTCAAGAGAACTTTGATCAAGAATAACCGAGACTAAGAAACTTCATAGCAAATAATAATTCAGAGTTGTAGCTCTGATACCATAACAGTTTAGAGTCTTTTGAATAAAATTGTATGTCTTCTCATTGAGAATTGCCTATTATATAGGTAGAATTTACAAGCTAAGAAAAGAAAGAATACAACAGGAAATAATACAGGCTGATACAGGAAATAATGTAGGCTGATCTTCAGCCCTTAGAAACAGCTAACCTACAGCTAGTATATTCCAATAAAGAAAAGAATAAATAAGAAAAGAATCTGCTGATATTAAATGTGTAGGTATAGGTATTTCCTTTGACATATTAGTCTGACAACATGGACTGAGCTGCCATTCCGTGAATTAGATTGCAGTGTGTTTATATTGCCCAGAGCTAATTTTATCTAGTGCTTTTTTCACGTGCTTTCATTATTTTGTATACATTTCATTGCAGAGATCTGGGCTTTAACAAGTTGACAGGCCAGATTCCCGACCCATTAGGGAGTTTGAAAAATATAGAGTTCATGTAAGTCAATAAACGCATGCTTTCTGAAAGCACAGGATCATCGTTTCTAATATATTTCTCATATTGACAGCTTGCTGGTTCATTACCTGTTTATTAATGTGTAGGTTTCTGAATAACAACTTACTAACTGGAGAAGTGCCTGCTTGGATACTGCGAAGCACGAAAGACTTGTGAGTCTATTGTGAAGTTATACATAATTCTTTATACATGAAATACACCAATCTTTGTTCTCCTCAATCAACAACTATATTACCCCTGCCATGAAATTTTATTTCAGGGATTTATCTTACAACAATTTTACTGGATCAGCTGAGGAAAGTTGTCAACAGCTACCAGTGTAGGCATTATTTTTTCCCGTTACTTGTTTCTTCTCCTTTGTCTCAAGTTGATTGCTAACTTCTATTTGAAATTATACAGGAACTTAGTTGCTAGTCATGTGTCAACTGGGAGCAACAAGTAAGTTCCTCCTTCACTAAGATGCCTTTTAAGATATCTATAAATTTGACTTATCGACAACCCTCATTCTTCTCTACAGGATTTCTTGGTGCTTGAACAAGGACCTTGTTTGCACAAGAAAACCTCAATGTAAGTGTGTAAAAACAGTACTCTGGTGTTTGATGAAGGTGTAATTACATAAATACAGTGCTTGTTGTCCTAGGGAAGGCAGCTTATGATATTGATCCTTCGTTCTACAGACCATTCCTTGTTCATAAACTGTGGAGGGAGCAGTGAGACTGTTGGTGATAATGTATATGAAGACGACACAACTCCAGGGGGGGCAGCTGATTTTGCATCTATATCAGAAAGATGGGGTTATAGCAGTACAGGGACTTATATTGGCACTGATGACGGCGCTTACAAAGCAACAAATTCTTATGGTCTGAATGTGACCGGTGAAGGTTTTTACCAAACTGCTCGCCTTGCCCCTCAATCACTCAAGTACTATGGCCTGTGCATGCTGGCGGGCAGTTACAAAGTGCAGCTCCACTTTGCTGAAATTATGTATTCCAATAATCAGACTTTTAGCAGCCTTGGGAGGCGGATATTTGATATATCAATTCAAGTGAGTAAAATGATTTTCAAATTAGCGCATTTACTTAGGATTTTTTTTTCTATGATTGTATTTCTAAATAACCTCATGAGACCTACCATGTGTTATGGATCCTTTTCAAGTTTCCATAGAAAACGGTGGTAACACTCTTTAAAACCTGCAAAAGTCATGCTCGGAACTTCTTCCTGCAGGGGAAGGTAGTTGAGGCAAATTTCAATATTATGGAGGAAGCTGGAGGTGTTGGTATTGGCATCACTAAGGTATTTGATGGTATAATTGTTAATGGTAGCACACTGGAGATACACTTATACTGGTCAGGCAAAGGTACTACTGCTGTTCCTGACAGGGGTGTCCATGGACCTCTCATATCTGCCATTACAGTGACTCCAAGTAAGTCTTGACGAAATCAAGAGGATTTTTTGTTTCCATCAACGGTCTTGTTATTTAATTTATTTCTCTCCTTGTAGACTTTAACGTGGATAGTGGTGGTGGATTATCAGTTGGAGCTATTATTGGCATTGTAGCTGCTCCATGTGTGCTTGCGGCATTGGTTCTGCTGGTCCTCCGGAAGAAAGGTTACTTGGGAGGGAAGGCCCTTGAAGATAAAGGTAAGATTAATGGCACAAGAAGTATGTGTCTTATTTGATTGTGTGCATGCTGTAAACTTTTGATTATCCTTGTCATGCTGATTTTGAGATTCTGCTCGTCACAGAACTCCGTGCTCTATATCTCCGAACTGGTTATTTCAGCTTAAGGCAAATTAAACATGCGACCAATAATTTTGACCCTGCAAATAAAATAGGAGAAGGAGGATTTGGTCCAGTTTACAAGGTATTTATGAATTTTCCAGTTTACTATTTAGTTAGGTTATGTGCTGACAAAGTTTTCTACTGTATGGGGCCTTCTTGTATAAAATCTATCACACATGCAAAAGCTTGTGATAAAAGGGAAGTATATCTTTTAAAACATTCTGAAATAATGTGATAAAAGGGAAGTATTATATTTCAGGGTATGTTGTCAGATGGTTCTGTAATTGCTGTAAAGCAGTTATCGGCCAAATCGAACCAAGGAAATCGTGAATTTGTGAATGAGATAGGCATGATATCTGCCTTGCAGCATCCCCATCTCGTGAAGCTGTATGGTTGTTGCATTGAAGGAAATCAGTTGTTGTTAGTATATGAATACTTGGAAAACAATAGCCTTGCTCGGGCGCTTTTTGGTAAATGCTTGACCAACTCCTTAATGTATCAGCTTATGTAGTCTATGGAATGAGAATGAGATTAAATTGCTTTCCTGTTCCTCTGTCTCATCTCTATCAGGTCGTGATGAACACCAGATTAAACTGGACTGGCAAACAAGAAAGAAAATATTGTTGGGTATTGCAAAGGGATTAGCTTATCTTCATGAAGAGTCAAGGCTGAAAATTGTACACAGAGACATAAAGGCAACTAATGTGCTGCTTGATAAGGATCTAAATGCCAAGATATCTGACTTTGGTTTAGCTAAACTTGACGAAGAAGAAAACACTCATATTAGCACGCGGATTGCTGGGACAATGTGAGTTCTTTCTCCCCCTTGTTCTTTCAATTTAATTTCCTTGGTTGTGGTATAGGGATAAATAATTCTTCTGGTAATGATACTTTGAACAATATGGATATCAAATGGAAATATTGTAAAACGCTGACATATTATTTGATGGCATCTAATAACAGCAGCACAAATGATTATTGCCTTGTATATGATTGATTATACAAGGAAAAGAACACATAAATTTATTGCACAAGCTCATGGCCAATAATTGCTCTTCTGGTTCTTTCTAATTTCTCTTCAGAGGTTATATGGCTCCAGAATATGCTATGAGGGGTTACTTGACAGATAAAGCAGATGTTTACAGCTTTGGAGTTGTTGTTTTAGAAATTGTCAGTGGGAAGAGCAACACGAATTACAGGCCGAAGGAGGAGTTTGTTTATCTTCTTGATTGGGTAACTTATATCATTTCCTTTCAGAATTCTGTCTACACATTTTACATTTACACTGACCACCAATGAGCATGATTGTAGACTGATGGAAAATGCATGTTACTGATAATTGTAGGCCTATGTCCTGCAAGAGCAAGGAAACCTTCTAGAGCTTGTGGATCCAAGCCTTGGTTCAAACTACTCAAAAATAGAGGCACTGAGGATGCTTAACTTGGCTCTCTTGTGCACCAACCCATCTCCCACTTTGAGGCCATCAATGTCTTCTGCAGTGAAGATGCTTGAGGGACAAATTCCAGTCCAAGCTCCGATAGTCAAGCGCAGTACCATGAACCCGGATGCAAGGTTCAAAGCCTTTGAGCTTCTCTCACATGATAGCCAAACACACGTCTCAAATGGATCTGAAAGCAGTCAGATACAGAAGAGCATATCAATGGATGGACCGTGGATCGATTCTGAATTTTCTATCGAAAGTAAGGATGAGATCATAGATTCCTCATCGACCAAGCTTCTTAAGGATCTTTATGACGTCAACTTAGATTGATCAACGGAAATTGATGAAATAGTCCCTCCTTTTCTTTTGGTCTGGTAGTATTCTGAGTTTGCAAATAGGATTGCTGAGTAATCAAGAAATACATTTTAAATGATTTGTTCTGGTATAAATTGTTTTTTTTTTTTTTGGACTAGTTGAGGTGGTGGAAAGGAAAAGGCAAATAAAGGGGGGGAAAAAAAAACTTAGAGGGAGAAGGTAAGGCAGGTTTAAGCCCTGTTTGTTTGTTGGAAAGTATTTTCTTTTTGGAAAGTGAATTCTGGAAAAGTGAATTATTTTCTGATGTTTGGTAGTGTAATAAAAAATAAGTTGGAAAACATTTTTCAGTGTTTGATTATGTTATGGAAAATGAGTTGAAAAGTAACTTATTAATGTTTTATTTTTTTCAAGTTTATTAAAATAATGAGAAACAAATCTTATAAATTAAGAAGATGAAAGAGAATGATATGTTAAAAAATATAATTTCATAAATTATCTCAAATAAAATA
>Ga0325404_1001697_pt1 | contig 23343 bp, 7 predicted proteins | sample PopdelMetagenome_18_FD_205664 | JGI IMG/M metagenome (GOLD analysis project Ga0325404, IMG submission 205664) | Populus deltoides microbial communities from Bellville, Georgia, United States - Xylem-Control-R1 | ecosystem: Host-associated > Plants > Phyllosphere > Stem > Wood/Secondary xylem...
AAAAAATAAAGCACTACAAACCATAATATAATAATGTAAAGGGATTCTCCACGTTTTAAATTTATAGTTAATGATAATAATAACATAGCCGACTACATGCAAATAAAAATATTTAACTATAAGTTATAAAACAAATCTAAAGAAAATATTATTTTTTAGTTTCTACCATACATATCATTATAAATTCTTGAAATGCAATTACAATTTCATCCTTGGCACTACAAAAATCTTTATTTTCTCAGAGATGAGAAAAATTATTACATAAATCAATTCTATTTTATCATTCATAAACTAGACCAAAATACAAAACACATAGATAACATATAATTGTCTCCGCCTAAGATATTTATGCAATAATTTCTTCACAATTGAAAGCAAGACTACCACCCTCTATGAATGTACATGGAGGACGTTGATGAAGGAAGTCTAGAAGTTTTGGGTAACATCTACAAAATACCAAATTACATGGCTCATTCATAAATTGAAAAACCACAAGTGTCTACAGTGAAATGGTGCAAGAATTGTCCATTACAATTAAATTACACAAAACTCCTCCTTTATTCTGACAAATACACAACTAACGTACCAGAATTACCAGAAACTTTGCTAATGTTCAAGGGTATTTAAGTCATTAAACTATAAGCTGCCTGGAAACTAGCGATTCAGACATAAAATAGACAAGGTCTAGGGGTTTATCAGTAAATTCCGTCAACTAAAGCCATTATGATATCTGCAACAGCAACTCGCAATCCACCAAAAGCTACAGATATAATTTTTCTTTTTTATTAAGTCTCAAAAAAAAGGAAAAAAAATATAATTTTCTATTTTGGGATTTCAGGTATCTCTATCAATCTTTCATATTCTTTTGTTTTTTTTTAATTTTTGAGTTTGGTTTTATTCAATTAAATTTTAACAAATATTTATTTTGAATTTCTTTCTAAATTTAGAGGTTCTATTTCCATTCTTGCACTGATAGATTCTTCATTGCTCTTTTTTATCACAAAAGAGTTAGCAACTTTATAACTCCTTTTTTTCTGGGTTCTATTAAATTAATTGATTTTGTATACTGAAAGTAAAGTTTTGCACTAATGAATTTCTTATTTTTATTTTCTGGGTTGGGATTTTTAGAGGCGAAGAGGAGCTAGAGCAGTGTGTAAGAATCCAGACATTATTGTATAACAGTTGTTTAGAATTCAAAAACATGTCTCAAACCAACTGGGAAGCTGATAAAATGTAAGTTCTTTATTGAAATATAGTTGAAGATTCTCTCTTCACTGTTAAAAGTTCACATTTTTTTCTGTTTTAATGCCGTTTTCTCTCATGTGTCTGTTCTTGATTGGGGTTTTTAGGATGTGGGTTTTTCTTGTTTTTGTTTCTTATGGTCGTTTCTGGACAAAAGCTTTGTTCTTTGAAGCTGTTTTATGTTACTTACATGTACATTACTAGTATTCTAGGGTTTGTGTTTCTCGTACTGGTTAGTAAATTGAATTTGTACTGTATTTAGTGTGTAAGCACTTTGTTGTTTAACTATATTCTTCGTTTGTGTGGATAAGATGGGATTGTATGTAGTTTTGAGTTTTAATCACTGGGGTTGCTGGTTTACTTGCTTTTTTTTATAACATTCGGGAATCTTGTATTTCTGGTTTGGATTCTGTCCATTTATACATTTTTCTTCCCAAGATTCGCTATGATGTCTGATTTGGGTGACTAGTTTGGATTTGTACTTGTTATTCTTTTCGCAGCTGTTAGGATTGGTGAAGCCTACTTTTATTTTTCTTGATATGAGTGAAATCGAGTAAATTTTTGGATAAATAACAGGTTAGATGTGTATATCCATGATTATTTGGTAAAAAGAGACTTGAAGGCTTCTGCTCAGGCTTTTCAAGCGGAAGGAAAAGTGTCATCTGATCCTGTAGGTCAGTGTTTTTGGATTTATGATTCAGGGCAAGAGAAAACCTTTATGCTGGCTTCCGTTGTTATATATATATATATATATTTTTTTTTTTTTATAATTTTGTTTCTAATTTCTTAAGTGGTTTTTAATTTTTACTGTGGCTGTCCAGCTATCGATGCACCGGGAGGCTTTCTCTTTGAATGGTGGTCAGTGTTCTGGGATATATTTATTGCAAGGACCAATGAGAAGCACTCAGAGGTTGCTGCGTCTTACATTGAGGTTGGTTTTCAGGCTATTCTGCTGCATCTCATTATTTTCATTAGGTTTATTTGTATCTATGAGTGCTAGAGAGAAAAGGAAGGTGGTGATTACCTTGAGGCATTAAAGTGACAAATCGATGACGTCTTTCCTTTGAGTATCATATTGTTGCCTGCAAAATTATTTTCAGAATTTCTTAGATTTTTGGTGGACCCAAGTAATTGATACCTAGGTGAGGCTTCTCCTCTGTGTGCAGTGAAACCTTGTTCTTGAAACCAAGATTAGACTCCTCCCCTGGATAGTATGATAAATTGATGTGGCATTCCAAATCTGCTGAGATGCCAAAAAGTGCAGCAATATCTTCACTAGCTGTGGATTCTGTAGTTGGATAAACTGCTCATTGCCAGTGCTGTGGTGTAAACTTCAGCCATCTACTGGTCCAGGGGGATTGTTGTTTGGGATTTTGTCAAATAGTTGTAGACACGTATACTTGTTTAAACCCTCAACTGAATTAGCCAGTTGGTGCAATTGGAACATGGTTTTTGAAGGTTTAAACTTTAAATCTTTGCTGCAAATTTCATAGAAGTACTAACCTTTTGTTCTCATTGGAAAATTGTGACATATTGGAATGTCAGACTCAGTTGATTAAAGCAAGGGAGCAGCAGCAGCAACAACAGCTGCAGCAAGGTCAACAACCACAACCACAACATCAACAGCAGCAGCAGCAGCAGCAGCAACAACAACAACAGCAAATGCAAATGCAACATCATCTCATATTGCAGAGGCATGCTCAGCAGCAGCAGCAGCAGCAGCAGCAGCAGCAGCAGCAGCAGCAGCAGCAGCAGCAGCAACAACACCAACAGCACCAGCAGCAGCAGCAGCAGCAGCAGCAGCAGCATCAGCAGCAGCAGCAGCAGCAGCAGCAGCAGCAGCATCAGCAGCAGCAGCAGCAGCAGCAGCAGCAGCAGCAGCAGCAGCAGCAGCAGCATCAGCAGCAGCAGAGAAGGGATGGTGCCCACCTCCTAAATGGTACTGCAAATGGGCTTGTGGGAAATGATCCTCTCATGCGCCAAAATGCTGCAACTGCTAATGCAATGGCTACTAAGATGTACGAGGAAAAATTAAAATTACCAATGGAGAGGGATTCTTTGGCAGATGCTGCAATGAAGGTAGGTGATTGGCCTTTTCTTCCTTTCTCGTTTTAATTTTCTTAAGTTTGATTTTATGACTGGTGCATTGACTGGCATTTTTCAAAACTTGACTTTATTCTACTATTTTTGAAACTTTTTACAGCAAAGATTTGGTGAGAATGTGGGGCATCTTTTGGATCCAAATCATGCCTCGATTTTGAAATCTGCTGCTGCAGCGACTGGCCAGACTTCAGAGTGCTTTTCTCTTCCCTTCACCTTTATTGCTTAATCATATATTTGAACTTTTGGATAGACAAAAACAAAAACTATATATGGTTTTCATGCAGCATTTAATATGAAATACATAGATTTCATATCATATGCAAATTCTCTTTAGTTATTCTGTTTCTTTTGAATAAATAAAAGCCTATTTGGATTTGCAACACTGAATTTTAAACAATCTCAACTATTAGAAATATGTCTGAATAAGCACTCACTGATTTTTTGCTGTATATGTTAAATCCTATAATTGATTTAGAAAACTTGATATGTTGTATAATCTAATTTTAGGCAAGTGTTGCATGGTGCTTCCGGTGCAATGTCCCCACAGGTCCAGGCTCGAAATCAGCAATTGCCAGGGTCCACACCAGTATGGGTTCCATAGGGTTTTGTCATCATTTTGGATTTTCTTATTGTTCAATTGTTCTAAATTTTGTTTGGTATGGAATCAGGACATAAAGAGTGAGATCAATCCAGTGCTGAATCCTAGAGCTGCTGGTCCAGAAGGATCATTGATAGGAATTCATGGTATGCTTTGTTAATGGCTTTTCCCTGTTCAAGCCATTATGATTGTTTCATCCTGATTTTTGAGAAGCAAATAGCACTCTACTGCACTTATGAGACTAATTGATCTTTAATTCAGAGCCTCTATCTTTCTAATTGAGATTAAGCTGTGGCTCATTATAATCTGTGGCTTAGAGGTGCTTGTGGCTAACATTTAGGTCCTTGCTTTTCAGGATCAAATCAAGGTGGTAACAATTTGACTTTAAAAGGATGGCCACTCACTGTAAGTATTCTCTGTTTCAATTGTTCCTGAAAATCCTACTCTCTACAAGCATGATTATGATCTAATTTTGTATTCACAATTGTAAGTAACATGCTTACTGTTAATGCGTGTGCATGTTTGACCAATTGCTGTTTAACCTTCTGCTTCGTCATCAGGGATTGGAACAACTTCGTTCAGGGCTTCTTCAGCAACAAAAGCCTTTTATACAGGCTCCTCAGCCCTTTCATCAACTTCAGATGTTAACACCACAACACCAGCAACAGCTAATGCTTGCACAACAAAGTTTAACATCACCAGCTGCTAGTGATGAAAGTAGAAGGCTGAGAATGCTTATCAATAACCGGACTGTAAGCCTTGGAAAGGATGGCCTTACAAATTCTGTTGGTGATGTTGTTCCAAATGTTGGATCCCCTTTGCAAACTGCGGGCCCACTTTTTTCTCGTGGAGATACAGATATCCTGATGAAGGTTCAATGATTCTGCGAATTTACTTTTAATCTGTAGTTCAATTTATTTTGATGTCTTTCTTAGTTTCTACTGCTTCCCCATAAATTTAATATTCTAGAAGAAACTTCCTTTCATATGTAGTTAAAAATGGCTCAGTTACATCAGCAGCAGCAGCAGCAGCAGCAGCAGCAGCAGCAGCAGCGGCAGCAGCAGCAGCAGCATCAGCAACAGCAACAACAACAGAGCAACAATCCACAGCAGCAGCAGCAGCAGCAGCAACAGCAACAGCAACAGCAGCTTCAGCAGCATGTGCTTTCAAATCAGCAATCACAGAGTTCAAGTCACAATCTTCACCCGCAAGATAAGATGGGGGGTGCTGCCAGTGTCAACGTCGACGGTAGCATGTCCAACTCTTTTCGAGGAAACGATCAGGTCTGTCCTTTTAGGGTACCTCTAATACACCTTTATAACTGATGCTCTGGCCACATGACATCCTTTTGATTGCACTATTGGTGGTGCAGGGTTATTATGTTTCCTTGATTCTTTAAACCAGCTATTAACATTTCTAGATACATTTGTTGGAACTATTTTGGTATTATTCTAGATCTCAATTGCTCCAAACTTTTTACTGAATACTAATTATGTGTGATGCCTTAGCGTGCCAACATTTGTTTCTCTTTTCTCTAGTATCCGCCCCTTGGACAAAAGTTGCTTAACACAGCCAATATAGTTTGGCTAATGGGGTGCCAAGTTGACTGCAATTGCTGTTCCATTTATTTATTGGAGACCAATTATACTCATTCCATGACAGTAGTTCTGAACTAGGCCTTTTGACTTCTCCCTGTATCTGGGTTAACTTTCTTGTCTTGGATTTTTGCTATCCTCCTGGTCTTAAACTGAGATTCTATTGCCTTTTCGAGATGTTGCACAATAGTTTGTTCATTTTAAAAGTAGTATGCCAATCTGTGCAGGTTCCTAACATGGTTTTCCTTGTTGCATTTTAAGGTTTCAAAAAACCAGAGTGGGAGAAAGAGAAAACAACCAGTGTCATCTTCTGGTCCTGCCAATAGCTCAGGAACTGCAAATACAGCAGGACCCTCCCCAAGTTCAGCTCCTTCAACACCTTCTACCCACACACCTGGAGATGTGATCTCAATGCCTGCTTTGCCTCATGGTGGAGGTTCTTCTAAGCCTTTTATGTTTGGGGCAGATGGTACGGGCACCCTTACATCACCATCGAATCAATTGGTGAGTAAATTTTTCATCCTTTTTATTGGTAAAGTAATTGAAAATTCCTTGCTTGAATTCTCATTGGTATTCCATTTTGGCAGTGGGATGACAAAGATCTTGAATTGCAGGCTGATATGGATCGTTTTGTGGAGGATGGATCTCTTGAGGACAATGTCGATTCTTTTTTATCCCCTGATGATAATGACCCTAGAGATGTGGTTCCTCGTATGGATGTGAGCAAAGGTGTTTAAATGAAGGCCTGATTTTTCCTTAGATAAGATTTTCTCGAACTTCGGTTCCTGAATCTTGTTGTCTTGTTGTCAACATTGTGTAGATACATTTCTGAAATATGATGCAATAATGTATGTAGCAGATTGTTCATAGATATTTGAACTTTCACTGGTTATCGTTAATGATATGCCTCATTATGTTTCTTTGTTTTTTCTTGGATTGACAAGTACATGTAAAATGTAATGACATGCCAAACATGTTATAAAAATTGTCTTTTTATGAAATATGATTTACTCTGAGTGTAGAATTTGCATGTGACTTCAGGATTCACATTTACTGAAGTAAGTTCTGTTAGAGCAAGTGCAAGTAAAGTAGTCTGTTGCCATTTCTCATCAGACGGGAAATTGCTTGCTAGTGGCGGCCATGATAAAAGGGTAAGTCTCAAAATATCTGGCATTATAATCCTAATTCTGGGTAAATTAAACCTTTTGGAAGGTCTCTTATAAAAAATATCTATAAAACAAAAACCTTTTTGAAGGCTGAGAACTAAAAATCTATGGGAAAATTTGATGCCTCATTTGTTATCGAGCAAATGTCTTGAATGCTCGCTTGAAATTCTGATGTGCCTGCCCAAAATGTGGAATTCAATACCTTGTGTATTATAGACTAGAGAAACAGGAAAATGGGCATTCTTTTGGCTGTTTTATACCGACCCAAAATACAATGTTAATTGTTTGTCTGATGGTTTATGATACAGGCTGTATTGTGGTACACAGATAATTTAAAGCCAAAAGCTACCCTTGAAGAACATACATCTCTGATTACTGACGTCCGTTTCAGCCCAAGCATGCCACGTCTTGCAACATCATCATATGACAAAACTGTTAGGGTTTGGGATGCTGACAATGTTAGTATGATATTCTTTCTTAATGACTCAGTTCTTTGCAGCAAATTCTTATTTGTCTTTTTTTCACTGAGTGTTTTAGTTCTGAGCAACTTCCTTTGCAGTGTGAATGTAAATAAACAGATGTCTTCTCTCATAAAGATTTGTTTGAATAAGTAATTTTCATATTGGTGGATCCATAGTATGCTAATTCATTTCCTCTGTGAAATGGCAATAAGATCTTTTTCTCAAATTGAGGATGTGACTTTGTTGAATCCTTATGCTGCTGCACCATCATATATATCTTTTTATAAACTTAACAATGGTTTTTGCAGCCTAATTTCTCACTCCGCACTTTTACTGGACATTCTTCCAATGTAATGTCACTAGACTTCCACCCAGCTAAAGATGATCTTATATGCTCTTGTGATGGGGATGGTGAAATAAGATACTGGAGTATTACCAATGGTAGCTGTGCAAGAGTATTCAAGGTAGATCTTGTAGGCCAGTTTACGATATCCGAGATTTAGTGGATTTGTTTTGGTGGTTTTTTTAGTTCTCTGGTTTGTGATGAATGATAGTTGTTTAAATTAGGGTGGTATGGCCCAGATGAGATTTCAACCCCGTGCAGGGAAGTATCTTGCTGCTGCCGCTGAGAATGTTGTGTCTATACTGGATGTTGAGACACAAGCTTGTCGGCATTCGTTACAGGTTAGTTTGATGTTTCCTTTCACTATGTGGCCCGAACCTGGATCTGATGCCAGTTTTTTTGTATATGACCTTTTTTGGGTATTTATGCAGCTGTTAATATGAATGCTAACTCGAATTCTTAAAACATGATTGAGCATAGAACACCACAGTTGGCTTCCAAAATTAATGCACTAGTACTCTTTCATATTCGACATTTGATGTGAATAGCATTTTAAAATATATCTACGCACCCTCCTATTTTGCATTGCATTCAAAATTTTGAAAACACTACAAACCAAGATGCACAGAAGGTTGAAGTAATATTTAACTGTATTGTTTTGGCGTTCATAAATATAGGTGCCAACTGGAGTCAATCTTGTGTGCACACCAATATAGTTTATTTACTGTTGTCATAATGCAGATTTAGTTGCCTGTCACTCATGGTGACAGAAGTGGCATGTTTTTCTTGGGTAATTGTTTTGGTGTTCCTAAATATAGGCGCCTCCTGGAGTCAATCTTGTGGACTCACTGATATAGTTTATTTGCTGTAGTCATTTTGCAGATTTAGCTGCCTGTCAGTCATGGTGACAGAAGTGGCATACTTTTCTTGTGGACTCACTGATATAGTTTATTTGCTGTAGTCATTTTGCAGATTTAGTTGCCTGTCAGTCATGGTGACAGAAGTGGCATACTTTTCTTGTGTAACATGCATGTTTATTGTTCTTGGTGATATTCATATTTTAATATGCCTTCATATTTGGCTTAAACTGTTCCAGATTCTGTGTCTACTGAGCTCATGAATATTTTGTGCCTCCCATTTTTCCGTTCTCCATCCGTTGTAGCTGACCTTTTGATCTTTCTAACTGCAGGGTCATACTAAAGCAATCCATTCTGTTTGTTGGGATCCTTCTGGTGAGTATCTAGCATCTGTCAGTGAGGACTCTGTCAGAGTCTGGACGCTTGGATCAGGAAGTGAGGGTGAATGTGTTCATGAGTTGAGTTGTAATGGCAACGAATTCCACTCCTGTGTTTTTCACCCTACATTCCCTTCATTGCTAGTCATTGGCTGTTACCAGGCAAGTAATTTCTGCTTTGTCCTTTCTACTTTGCAATTACAGTTGTACAATAATGATACCAATAAAAATTTTATGGGGGTGTTCTCCACAAACGTTACTTCACCACCACTTTATGGGGTGTTCTCCACCCTGAAGATTGTTCATGTTGGATCCAAGTCAAAAGTCGCATCAGATTTTAAACTATGAAAACAATTTCTTAATATATGGTGGGCAAATTTTTTTGGAAGTCCGGGAAAAATTCTAGTGTCTTTTGTATATTTCCATTCCCATCTTCACTCTGATGCTGCCTTTTCTTGCCATGTTTTTCTTGCCCCACTCTTGTTTTCCTTCGTTGAGTTGGGAGGGGCCATTCACACTTGGTTCTATTCGTATCTTTTTTTCAGTACCTGCACTATATTTTGTTTTGGGTTCTCTGATATGCATCTGTGGCATTTACTGCAGTCTTTGGAGCTTTGGAACATGAGTGAGAACAAGACAATGACTCTGCCAGCCCATGATGGTCAAATTGCTGCATTGGCGGTATCAACTGTTACAGGGATGGTTGCATCTGCTAGTCATGATAAGTTTGTCAAACTGTGGAAATGATATATGATTGTTTCTCGGTGTTGTTCAAGTGCTTTTAGCTTGTTTATTTTGGTTGCTCGATCTCCCCATTTTGTGTTCTATTTAAATATCAGGTCACTATAACCCCAGAGACCAAACCATATATGTTGTTGTATCGGTTACATGGCCACTTGTGTAACTGCAAAAAAGTCAATGGTCAAGCGTCCTAGACTCTCATTTGTACTCTACTAGGAAGTAAATGGTTCTTGTTCATAGTTTTCCGGTGCCATATCTTCTGGTTCAAACTTGCATCCTCAGGACCTTTTCCAGTTCATTTCTACTACACTTTGTAAAAGCATTACTCTCTTCCTTGATAAACTGCTTCATGCCCTGTTCATGTTTCTCTGATTTCCACATTTTATGTTTGATTTGATAACGGGCGAAATGTGAGGGAGATTTCAATGTTCAAATTTTGCATGAGCGTCCAAATCATTCGTCGCCAAAACCACAGCAATCAACTGGCTAGTTGACTGAAATGTCTCAATGTGTCTAAACGAGGGCCCGATGCTGAAATCCACACTTTGTCCATGAGGATAGGGAGAGTGAGAGGTAGGGAATGTTTGCGTTGTATTTTGGTGCGCTAGACCTCGAAAGTGGGGACCAAAAGCGAACATTCAGCTTTAGGAGCAGAGGGCACAGGTAGTGCAGTGTATGCATTCACTCCTGGGGTGCAGGGCCTTTGAATCTCATCATTAAGCAGAAAAATCTTGTACGCCATTATTGAGTCAAAAGTTATCTCCTCCCAGGACTAGTTGCTATCAACAGCCAGCATCCTGACTACACACACACACACACACACACACACACACACACTATGGCTTGATGTGGTTTGGCTAGTGGAAACAATAAGAAAGCCCATGGACATAATTTTGAAGATTGTTTCTAACTAAATTCGTAGAATTGTGTCATTGCACCCCCACCATCGGGTTACCTGCTGTGCAGGCGTTCTACGACATCACTCCCAGCTATAACTTCTTTAAAATGATCCGGGGCTAAATTTTCTCTTGTTTTAACATGCTTCTGCATGTCGAGGCCATTTCTTTTCCAGTCACGTCCCTTTCGTAGTCTCCTCTTGAATTTGAACCGGAGGTAATAACATTAATAATACGAAACAAATCATCTTGTCATCCGACCAAGCCTTCGAGGGTAAATGGAGAGCAGTAATGGATGTGCCTAGACAATTCCATTACTAAGTACACTTCTTACTGTTCTGCTTCGCGTCGATGTACAGGTAATCACAGTGACAATACCGGAGGAACGAGGTCAGAACAAACTCAAGTTTGTGTTTATGCAAAGATTACTTGTATGATATGATCACTGACAAGAACAGAGTCCACCTTTGACCTTGCATGGATAAAATCTTAACAAACTCAATCCAGGTGACAAGAAAAAAAGGTGGCTTTTCTTATCTTCCTATTGCGTCAAGATGCAAGGAAACCTCGTTGTCGATCGAAATGAAAAAAAGACCCAAGGAATATTAATGGCTGCAAGTGCAAGATTACCTAATCATTGCCTAATTTGGCAATCTATGGCGTTGCCCATTTGGATACGTTAATTTTGTATAGCTCCAAGTCAGTCAGTTCATATCTTCTCCCTTCTCCTCTCTTAAGTAGTACTTCGTTTTCCAAGCTAGCCTGGCATAGCTTCTCTTGTTCTTTGATTAGACAAGTTTTTCAACCTAATCTTATGCCGAAGTAAAACTTGCATGAATCTTATGAATAGACCATAACAAAAGAGTAGTAGTTAGTCTCAGCATATAAAAGACATGAGAATGCTACCTAATTAATGCAGTCTACAGAAGAAAATGTTGAGTGTTAACAAAGGTAAAAAATTGCATAAATATAATAATATATGTGGTATTGCGATAGCGATTGCTTTTCAAAATATTTTTTATTAGAAAATATATTTGAATAATATCTTTTTTATTTTTTAAAATTTATTTTTAGTATTAATATATCTTATTTTTTATATCAATACATCAAAACAATCTAAAACATGAAAAATACATTTAAACAAAAAAAAATAAAAATTTAAAATTTTGAAAAACTCCGTGCCACCAAGCTCAAAATTTTATCCCCCCTTTTTTTTCAAGACAATAAGGACATGACTCGAAATGATTGTTGCAAGAAATGGTTTTGACATGATCATAGTTTTATATTGTCTAAAATTATTTATAATAAATGTAAAATTGATTAATTATTTTTTATTTTTGAAGGAGTAGAAAAGAGAAAAACAAAAATAAATCCCCCCCCCTCCCTATTTGTTCATGTGTTTTCCTTTCTCTAGCTTAAAGTTCCGTTGTTGTAAATAGAAAATATGTATAAGATTTTTAGTTTGTAGGTTGATTGAAATTAAGTGCATTCTTTTGGAGTATTCTTGTTACGTTGCATTGAGATCTTTATTCCTGTTGACAAGCAATAGCTGCAGTCTCGGAATATTGCGGCTTAAACGCGTTTCATAAAAATTATTATTTTTTATTTTTTTAAATTATTTTGATATTTTAATATTAAAAATAATTTCTTAAAAATAAAAAATATATTATTTAAATGGATTTTGAGTAAAAAAAACATTTGCCATCACATTTTCAAACCTAAAATGATATAATTCTGGGCAACTTTCATGCTTTAGATATGAAATTGTGTGCTTTGTACTTATTTTTTATTTAATTTTTCTTCGTGTTTTTATTATTTGCAAATGTATTTAATTGTTTCTTCTAAACAATTTCCCACTTCAGTTATTTTCTTCCTGCATCGTCTGCAGGGGGAGAGAGCTCATTGCTGCATGATTAGATAAAAAAAATACAAAGTAGGAGAGCTTTCATACAATCAATGTCTTTGGTTAGGCAATACAGATAGTGACTGAACCCTAAATCTTTATCTCACATTCATGTCAGCTAAGCTGACAAAACAATGTCAGTTAGGAATGATGGGGGTGTGGGGGATGTTCTAAGAATGGAAAACCCCCACCCTACATGATGAATCACTGATGATGATCATACATAAAATCCTATCCTACACCAGAACTCTGACTTTGTGATTTGAGCTATCGAATCGATGGTCTAATAAAGCAATTGATGAGGCAAAACAAAACAATACTGCCAACTTTTCACAAGAAATTCTTCGCTACGCATGCATGATCTGCCATGTTGCGAGCCAAATTATTTGATTGAATTCCTCTCTTACATGAACATATCCTATACATACGCATACACACAGCTACGTACTACAATTAAATTAGAAAGCTTCATCAGCATATATAGATATATGGCTAAAAGTGGCTTCACTTGGCAAGGAAGTAAAGAGTATACGTGGGCGATATCTTGTGTAATAAATGAGGAACTAGGTTCATTTTGCCTCCCCTCGTATCTTCTTTCCTTGGGCAGGAGTGTAGGAGAGATTAGTAGCCACACAAGTTGATGAAAGATGCAGCCATCACTTTGGTACAAATGGAAAGAGACAAGTTATAGTCACCCTTTCTTTCTTGTAAGAAATCAAATCCTTATAATGTCAATGTAATCACTTTGACTCAAACATCTTTTTAGGTTACTTGTACAACAACTTAAGGAGATCTTTTTTCTCTTCCAAAACGCATTATTTCCCAGTAAATAGTACTGTGGGGAATTGCATATACAGGGAGGTCGAACTGACTTGTGAAGTGGGAACCAATCGAGCTCTAGCTCCCATTTATAGGAAAGTGACTTGGACATAGCCTAGAATGTACCATGTGCCTTGCCAAGCCATTTCAATGATCACAATTCTTGATGTATCGTTTTTGTATGCCCCATCAGGGTTACTTTTCTTTTCAGGTTTGCGGGTGACAACGCTACAAAACTTCATATCAAACCTCTGTGTCCATGAGTTTGAATTTAACCAACCATACTTAAGGCTCTCTCCATCTCCACAACCTCTTGAGCTCGAATTTACCCCTAAGCTATCACTTACCTATATTATCTACGTTATGGCAGAATTGAATGCCTTCAGTAGGGCTACAGGAGAGACCTCTCTGGCTAGCTAACATGGGAGTGCTACCTTTTCAAGTACAGACCAACAAAGATTGTTAAGATGTATATGCATTCTAGGAACATTTTGGTTGTTCATGCTGGTCTTGTAACTCATCGATGAATTGAGTGTAGAGAACTACAGGGACCTACAATCCCCCCCTTTTCGTATACATTCATTGAATAGTGATTTTCATTCCTATAAATAGAGCAAAGTACTTGGATTTACTAGTGAATTGAGTTGATTTTCAATAAAATAGTTAGATTAGTTAATAGAACTCGCGCATTTAAATTGTAAGTTATTCTTAAAACACATACTATCATAACTTTGAATGCTTTGAATTGTGTACTGTGAATGGACTTTTTTTTATATATATATATATATATATATATATATATATATATATATATAAATAAAATGGATTAATTTGTGGATCTCATACAAAACCCACACGCCTAAACTTCGGTAAAATCTTGGGAATATTTTGGATGATAGCTTTAAATTGCTCTTTTTGGGTTTTGTATACTTAATATGATCATTCACTATCTTCAAAGCATGGTGGAAACAAAAATGGGAGAGATTTGTAAGCATCATTGGCAAGATAAGGTTGGATGGGTGGCCCCTTTCTAGTTCTTTAAAATAAGTCCTTGAAACGGACTGAAAGGAAAGCAATTGAACTCGTTATTGTCTTGGTACTGTGTCACTGCCCTTGAGTATAATTAATAGAAAGAGTTTGCTTTTGCAAAAATGGCAAAATGCATGCATTGATGGTAAGTAACATCATCACTACCCTAACAAGATAATCCATGCATAAATCTGCCGCCTCTCTACCCAGAAAATCACTTTAGAAACTTATGCTAGGAGCACCCACAAACTCAACGATCCAATAATTACAATCTGTTAGAGCTGAGCTAGGAAAAACCTAATTTCCATGGGAACTTTCTTTTCAAATTGACAAGATTTTTTAGTTTTTAAAGAGTTTTAGAAGAATCGTTTGATTAAACAAGCATAATTTTTTATTTAATTTTTAAATCGAGTTGAAATTTTAAAAGAGAATTCTAAGAGCTGTGTTATAATATAATTTAAAATTTAAAATTATAATTTTATAATCATCGTAGATTCAGAGATCAGAAAAGACTTTTAGACTGTGTTTGTTTTCCGGAAAGTGGTTTTCGGGAAATCACTTTCCAAACTTTCCTGTGTTTGTTTGCCATTAGAAAAATTGGTCAACGGAAAACACTTTCCAGTCAAAGGAAAATTTGGCTTGGTTTTTAGGAAAGTGTTTTCCTGGAAAATTTGAGCGGAAAACACTTTCTGAAAGTTGTGAAAAAATTAAAAATATCATTATTTGCTGATTATATCAAATTTGATCCTCAAACTTTTGATTGCTATATATAATTTGTTTTGAATATTTATTTTTTTATTCCATCTCTTAAAATTTAATTTTTATATTAATTTTAGTCCTTATTTTTATAATTGCTATTTGCTTTTTTCTTATCATTTTTTTATTGAAATTTTTTATCTATCAAATTTGGTCCTCATTTTTTTGATTGTTACTTATTTTATTTGAAATAATTTATGAAATGTTAATTATTATTATTTTAATTTCTTCACCTTTTATTTTTTTATTTTTTTTAGATTTGATCTCTATTATTTTGATTATTATTTATTTTATTTGAGATAATTTATGAAATTATATTTTTTTTCAATTTCATTCTCATTCAACCTTTTAATTTGTAAGATTTGTTCCTCATTATTTTAATAAACTTTAGAAAAATAAAACATTAATAAGTTATTTTCCAGCTTATTTTTCATGACATAACCAAACACTGAAAAGTATTTTCGAATTTATTTTCCATTACACTACCAAACATCGGAAAATACTTTCCCGGAATTCACTTCCCTGAAATTCACTTTTCAAAAGGAAACTACTTTCCAGCAAACAAACGGGGTCTTAAATAAAACACGGTAATTATTGTTCAAGTATTTTTTTTGTTATTTATGGTTTCTCTTTCTAAGGATTTTTTAATTTAATTTGGATTTTACTGATGTTTTTCTTCTATTTAAACAGCCTTGTAAACTATTATTAAAATTAAAGATTATTGAATTAATTTTTTTTTAATATTTCATAGTTTTATCTACAATTTATAACTATAATTAACATTTAAGAAGTCACGAAAATCTAATTATTATCCACACTGTAAAACGCGTGCAGAAAACTTCCTTCGACACCTTACTTATATAGGCCAAGCTAGCGGATTCGTAGATGGGACTTTGCCTTCTTTCCTCTTATCACAAGCCGAAGGTATAAACCTGTGTAAATCAAGATATATCTCTATTAATAACATGGATTAATGATTTTATAATGCACATGTTTTTTAGAGATTCTAATTTTATAACCTTTTCCTGAACTTTTGAAGAAGACAACACACTAATATCAAATTTATAATGCATAATTTAATTATTAGCTACTTGTTCTAATTAAGATTAAGATACTTAAACAAATATCTCTACAAATTAATTACCATACCTATATGGAACCAAAAAAATGGGGAGACATTCACACATGGAACAGTTGAGCCTATTGGCTACACAGGAAGCAAGGACTGAAAGCTATATATATGGTGGGTGCCCGAATCACTTCTTCAAAAGTAAAACCAAAATTTTGGACATATCTGAACTTGTTCTCCTATTTAATGAGATATACCTCTCTAGTTAAGAGTACTTGTAGTACTCCAGCAAACAACATATCGAGGGGGAGAGAGATGGCAGCTAAGGTCGAAATCCCATTTCTTGATATCTCTGAGGAAGCTTTGGCAGGCATAGAAGTTAAGAGTGAGAAGTGGAAAGAATTGTGTAAGGAAGTTAGAGAGGCATGTGAGACTCACGGGATCTTCTTTTTGGTTTATGATAAGATTCCTACTAGCCTACGTGAAGAAATGTTTGTTGCCCTGAAGGCACTGTTTGATCTTCCTGAGGAGACAAAGAACAAGCACGTCAATCCTAAGCCATATCGAAGTTACTTAGGTAACTGTCCTGTAATTCCTTCTCATGAGAGCTTTGGTGTTGATGATGCTCCAACTCTTGACGCTTCTCAAGCTTTTACCAACCTTATGTGGCCAGAAGGGAACCCAAGTTTCTGGTAAGACTACTCTCCATCATCTTTCTTGATGTTTGTTTCGTTTCCATGTTAGAAGTTTTTGCTAGCTTGATGTAATTTAGCTACAATCATCTGATATTGTTCGAAAATGATGCTAATTTCTTTGAGATTATTACTAAATTCACAGCTACAGATAAAGGTTTAATTAGTGATGATCTCTTTGTTATAAATCATGATCAATTCTAGCCAAAAGAAAAATTGAATTGTGGAATTAAGGGAAATGTAACACGCATAATGGCTTAATTTATAGCATGCAAGTAAAGTTTATGTCTTTTGGCTTAATTATTAGATAATCAGTCATCACTAAACGATCATTTTCTCAATAATTTTACCTTTCAATTCCTTGAACCTTATCACGACACACACAAAAAAGAGATTGCCCCACTTCTTTAATTAATTTCTTGCAAAACCACCTTTCAGATCATTAATTTCCTTTCTTGGTTGGGATATTCCAGCTGTTCTTCTTCTGACCTCTAAACATGTCTTAATGTCATGGCCAGAGACCCCAAGTCACCATCAAGAGAGATTGAACTCTGAACAGCACCTATAATGGGAAAAATGAGAAAATTGTTATGAAAAACCCTTGCAATCATAGAATATTATATTAATAGAGAAAAAACTAGAAAAAACATAAAGATTTAACGTAACGTATGTTTATATCAACAAATAAAGAACTTTTATTTTTATTATATCAAAATAAAGTTATATAATATGTATTTAGAATAGATCCTAAACTGTCTAAATAATCCTAATCGTTTAGAAAATTCTAGTAGTCCAATAAATATTAATAATTTTTTCATAATAATTCTTTACTGTAGTAATTTATTTATATATGGCATTTTGAATTTACAGCAAGTATGAACTATGTTATTCATCAAAATTTTAAATTTTTTGTGGCAATAGCACAAAATACTCTAGACAGCTATCATAGTATTTGATAGTATCTTACAGTAGCCTGTTGAGACTAAGGAATGGTGGTTCTTAGCTCTTGTCCCATCAACAGCAATACTTACGCATGATGATGGTAGCTACCCAACAGACTTGCTAGCTGCCAATGCATAATTTATTAGGGGCTTATCCTTTGAAACAGATTGAATTTATTACAATGCCAGCTTTAAAATGATTGTTCTTGTTCAAAACTCACGCACATGTCCTAGCAGAATAAAAATCAGCACCTGAGAGGTAGAATCAGCCTTTTTCTATGGCTGTTGCAAGTTCCATTAAATTCCATTTGGTCTTAATATCAGTTGCTGTAGTAAAGACACATTCCTGAATTTAATTTGCAATATTCCATATGGATAATTCTATTTTCATCAGCCGTTGGATTGTATATTCACTACTACGACCCACCTAGTATTATAATCTAACGGTTGTGAAATCTTTATGGGACTTTCAAAGCAATTTTACCTGTCATGATTGTTTAAACTTTGTGTGAGAATGTATATAACAGGGAGTCTTCAAAATCTTTGTGTTGCAAAATGTTATTGTTTCATTGAAAAAAACCCAAAAATTCCTGGTTAATTCGTTAAATATCCATCAACTCACCCACAAGTTGACCTGTCTGACGAGTCTTGAGTCAAGTTGAGCCAGGCAGGAGATAGAACCAACCAATCTTTATTTTGCTCTTCTAAAAGTCAACACAGTTTTTTTTTAACTGACCGATCTCAAATTCTACCGCATAATCCTGTTAGTGTTGACTATGTTGTATTAAACAAAACTAGTACGCATGGAACGTGTCTAATAGGACATGGCTGGCAGCATTTATTAATTTTTTCTGTCCTACTTTTTTTTTTTTTTTTTCCTTGCGGTGTAGTGAGACCATCCATGGCATGAGCTCAAAGATGCAAGAACTGAATTTTCTGGTGATGAAAATGATATACGAAAGCTTTGACATTGAAAAGCTCTATGACTCCTTCGTTGAGGAAACCACCAGTATATTTCGAATAATGAAGTATAAAGTTCCTCCAAGTGCGACGGACTCGTCCATCGGTCTAGTGGCTCACACCGACAAAAATGCCATCACCATTTTATGCCAAAATGAAGTTCAGGGTCTTGAGATTCAAACCAAGAATGGAGATTGGGCTCAAGTCATGGTTCCAGAGAATGCTTTCACAGCTGTTGTTGGTGACGCACTCAAGGTAAAACGATCAAATTTAAGTTTAAATTATATATGCATATATATATTAATGGGTTTTATCGATCCACTGCAGAATTATCACTATTAGATAGACAAGAACACCTCACACCTAAGATTATCACTATTAGATAGACAAGAACACCTCACACCTAAGTGAACGGCTGTCCAAAGTATATATTAGTTAAATTAACATGCATGACTCGAATTCTATGCTAAGGTAGTAACCGATATTGGTGTTCTAGGCATGGAGCAATGGCAGACTTCACGCAGCAAGGCATAGGGTGGTGATTAGCGGGGAAAAAGACAGGTATTCTTGTGGACTGTTTTCAATGCCGAAGGAGGAAGCAGTAGTTGAGGTGCCAGATGAACTCGTGGACATGGAGCATCCTCTTCAATACAGGCCATTTAATTATTCAGATTATATCTCCTACTTTGTTTCCAAACTAAGTGATGATGCGTTGGAGATATATGCTGGCATTTGAAGACTTTGTTGGGTCCCACAACTACTCTTTTATAATTAATACCTTGTCGCTAATCATGTTAATTGCCTTAATTACTGTGATGTAATTAAAAAAAAAAATGTGTTTACAGTCGTGAATGTGCATGCAAATGTTTAAGAAAACTTGCCTAGATCCTATCAAGGCAACTTGTAATTTCTTTTTTTTCTTTTCTTTTTAATACCCAGCTTTTTATAGATTAGCTAGCATAGTGTGTTTTATAGTGTGATATTTATGGTTTTTTAATTGAAATATATATTAAAATAATATTTTTTATATTTATATTTATATTTTTGACATGTGTATATTATAAAAACTATCAAAAGATACCTAAAAAAACATCAAATAATTTTAAAAAACAAAAATAATTATGGGGGTTGTTTCTCTTGACTTGTACATTGGCAATAAAGATTTTGGTAATGACCTAGTTCATGCCTTCCCTTCGTCTTCTAGCTAGCTAGTCTTTGATGATTTAGACTATAGGCAAGGTTGATGGAATTTTCCTTTCAAAGGTGGGGTTAATTAAACGTGTCGTCCCTGTACAATAATCATTTGATCAACCGAGTCCTTGTAGTACAAATTTGATGAATTGAGTCCTTCTATGTTGTGTTTTGTTTGCAATCAAGCCCTCCATCTAGAACGTCCGTTGGTTGTGATTTATTTTGTTCTAATTAATTAATTGAATGAATCTCTCTTTTTACTAAAATTACATTAAATTAATTATGTGTATAATTTTTTTCAATGGTGTTTTTTTTTTTTCTAAATCTAATATTTTTTTTCTCTAAATCTATATTTTTTATTCTAATTTTATATTTCAATATTTATTTTATTGGAGATTAGGCTTCATAATTTATTGTGATATGCTTTATACTTGGTTATCTCGGCCTTATAACATATGTTACAGGTTTGACGGACTGACTTAGTTGACTCGAATTTTTTTTTGTAATTGATATTTTTTTAATCATATCCTTAAATATTGGGTTGATTGAGAATTAAACTTAATGATTTATTTTGATTGACTTTTTATGAGGTTATCTCGGTCTCATAACTCAAGTCGCGTGTTTGGTAGGTTAACCAAGCTGACTCAAGATTTTTTTTATCTTTTTTTAATTGGATTTTTTTCTATTTCATCATTCAATGTTGGGTTGATTATGAATTAGGCTTCAAGATTTATTTTGGTTTGCTTTTCATAAGGTTATCTTAGTTTTATGACTCGAGTCACGTGTTCTGCGATGTAACTTAAGTAGACTCGGATCATTTTATTGTCTTGTTTTTAGAATTTTTTTTTTCATTTTCAACCTTTAGCAATAAGTTTATTGAAAACTGGACTTTATAATTTGTTTTGACTTATTTTTTATGAGGTTATCACAATCTTATAACCTTGATCGCAAGTTTGGCAGATTAATCCGAGTTGACAAAGATCATTTTTTTATTTACTATCTATAAAATTATCCCGATCTCATGACCCAAATAACAAGTTTTTCAGGTTAACTCAGGTCAAATTATTATTTTTTTAATTATTTTTTTTAATTCTATTCTTAAACATTGAGTTAATTGAGAATTGAACTTTATAATTTATTTTGATTTGTTTTATATGAGATTATCATGATATATTATCCATGTTTTTGTAATTTTTTTCCCTTGTTATTTTAATGCATGCATGGTCAAAGTAATCACTGATCGATGAACTTCAGTATATCAAAACAAATTCTTTTTTCCACAAGCTTTCCCTTGTAATTGAAGGGAAAAGAAACGGTATCTGGAAAAGTGCTACGCATAAGTGATCAGTATATATATATATATATATATATATAATCCAAGTCACGGTAATTGTTCTTAATTTCTTAAATTTGTCTCATAATTAATTTCTATAGTAGAGTAGGAGAGCATGCTTGTTTATATACAAATATTAAATAGTATATTGTCGAATATTTAACAAACCCAACAAATTAAATCCATGTAATTAAACAAATTAGTCGAACAAATCAATAAAATTTATATTAAATCTGACCTCCACGAAGACGCGAGCAATGCAACTAGTTCATATACAAATAAAGGATAACAATGTTAAGAAATTGGGATGAGTAGTTAAAAAGGTATATGAGGTGTTTCATATCATAAAAATAATTATTTTATAAAGAGTATTTTGTTTGAAAATGCATTAAAAAAATATATTTTTTATTTTTTAAAATAAATTTTTGATATCAATATATCAAAATAATTTGAAAATATTAAAAAATAATTTGAAATAAAAAATCAAATTCCAAATTTTTTCAGGATGTCACTGTAAAAACAAACATTATTATACTCTATTTCTTAATTTAATTTACTATTTTCGAACTTCAAATTTCTTTAAATGCATAGATTGATTAGATTATATAGAAAGGAAACTAATCTTGATTGACATGCAAGCTAGATCAGGGAACTCCTTGCCATTGAAGAAATAAATAATAATATAAACCTTTTTGAAAACACTTGACTTGCAATGCAATCAATGACACTTTGATGGTATTTGGAATGTAGTTATAATTACGTTCAAAATATAGTTATCAAATCTAATATGAGGGTTGATTTGGTTAAGAAGTCGGGTCTCGGGTTTTATGGGTCAATTTAGATTAACTTGAAAAATTTAAAAATTATATTTAAAATTTTAATATTTCATATGAAAAAATTAAGAAAATATCTATGTGAATATAGGTTATACATGTTATAAATAATGAAGTTTAAAAGAATATTTTAAAAAGGATTTTATCCTATATTGAAAAGATACTATATTATACTTGTAAGTTGAAATATTTAAACCAAAATTTTTTTTATCCCACATTGAAAAAACATAATTTTTTTCTTGTGAACATAGAGTATATATACTAAAAGGTTTCAAATCCCACATTAAAAAGATAACTTTTTCTTGGGAACATAGGAGTATATGTACTAATAGGTTTCAAATTCCACATTAAAAAAAACATAATTTTTTTCTTGTGAATATAGAGTATATATAATAAAGGGCTTCAAATTCCACATTGAAAAGATATTATGTTATACTTTTGAGTTGAAGTATTTAAACCAAAAAGTTTTTTTATTCCATATTGAAAAAATATAATTTTTTTCTTGCGAATATATGTCTACAAAATGATTTCAAATCGCATATTGAAAAAATAATTTTTTTTTGAAAATATAAAGTGTATATATTAAAGGGTTTCAAATCCCATATTGAAAAAATAAAACACTTTTCTAATATTTATATAGTGAACTTTAAAAAGTGTTAATAACCAACTAAAAAAATATGAAAAAAAGGGGTATAGGAGAAAAACCACATTAAAAAAAAAACACCGGGTCTTGGCCGGGTTCGCTCAGGTCATGAGTCGACCCGCCGGGTCGACCAGGTTTGGCCGGGTCGTTGCACTGGCCGGTCTTTTGGAAAACCTGGACCAGTCCAGCCATTGGTTCTAGGTTGACCCGCCGGGCCGGTCCGGATTTAATAACTATGGTTCAAAGTGCTTTTCGTTTAATAATGCATCAAAATAATATACTTTTTATTTTTTAAAATTATTTTTTATATCAACATATTAAAATAATTTAAAAATAAAAAATTTAATTTTAAATAAAAAATAAAATATTTAAATTTTAAAAAATACAATTTCAACTGTGTTTCTCTTCACTGTCGAAAAGGAAAGGAGGGAGGAAGGCGTGCTTGAAAATTAATTTTATGAGTGGACCCCTTGGGCTGAACACAGGAATCCATAAAATAATCAGACCTGGCCATGACCTTAGGCCTCATCCTGATTAAATGTGGGCTTTCAAGTGTCCAGTAATATTTGGGCCTTTGTAGAAGATAATTAAGAGTTAAAGCGACTATTTATCGAGCCCTGGCCTCCAACCAACAGCCGAGGATTAATCGTACAGTTGGTCCCTGTACTTTGATATTTCATCAATTTTGTCCTTGTTACTTAACCGGAGTGCTGTGCCCTTGACCCAAGAAAATATCTTCATCTGTTCTCTCAATCCACTTTTATCGATTCTTGATCCTAACATGTTTTTAGAGAT
>Ga0325404_1001698_pt1 | contig 23342 bp, 12 predicted proteins | sample PopdelMetagenome_18_FD_205664 | JGI IMG/M metagenome (GOLD analysis project Ga0325404, IMG submission 205664) | Populus deltoides microbial communities from Bellville, Georgia, United States - Xylem-Control-R1 | ecosystem: Host-associated > Plants > Phyllosphere > Stem > Wood/Secondary xylem...
TTTTTTCTAAAATATTTTTAAAATTATTTTTCATATTAAAAAATTATTAAATTAATTTTTTTTATTTGACTCTCTCTCTCTCTCTCTCTCTCTCTCTCTCTCTCTCTCTCTCTCTCTCTCTCTCTCTATATATATATATATATATATATATATATATATATATATATATATATATTGAAGAATTGAAAACAAAGAAACAATATTTTCTTTAATATATATACTTCCTTATCTGAAGCTTAATTTCCTTCTGAAATTTTCTAGATTTGTGACGTGCATGAAAAATAGAGAGAAAATAACCAATAATGGTATGATTACAGAATTAAGTTGGGTTAATTAAAGAATATTATTGCCATGCCTGCCCAAGGTGGCTTTAACTAAAGAATATTATTGTCATGACAAATACCAATATTCTCCAAGAAAATTTGAACCTGGCTGCTCAGCACCTTACTGCCTGTGTTGTTAACATTATGCAATAAGACACAAGTATAAAAACAAATAAAACAGGCATAATGTTTCATCTATGTCTAGATTATTATGAATTGAAAAGATAAAATGATCTTTTTATTACTCTCAAATAAAATTATTTAACTAATTATTAGAGGAAAAATGATCTTTTCAATAAGTTTTATTTCTTATTATCATATTGATTAGGAATATATCGATTTTTTAACATTATAAATGCATAGTGAAATAATTTAAATACTTTCAAAAGGAAAGTAAAAAAAAAAAATGGAATCTAGGAGATTTTTAGTGTTTTAACACTTTAATTGCATAGTGAAATGACTACATTGTTCTTCAAATCATAAAACAAAACATCATCCCGAGTATTTTTAGTATTTTTTCATGATAGTCTTTTAATTATAATCAATTTCATCCATTAATGTTTTATTTCATTTAATTTTTTCATTCAATTTTATCTTTATTTTTTTAATTGTTATTTGTTTTAATTATTTTCTTGGTTTATTTTTGTTTTTAATTTTGACTCATAATATTTTATTGCATTTAATTTTTATGTCTAATTATATTCCTATTCTGTTTATTTATTTTTTTCTAATTATATATTTTTAAAATTTTTCTTGAAATTTGTCTATATTAAAAAAAAAAAACTTGACTTTTAGCATGCAGATTGCGGGCCACCAAATAGTTCTGTACTAAAAACAATATCCTGATCCAAAGACTTTAATTTTATGACCAGTTAATCCCTTTATTCTTCTGTACTCTGTGGGTGCTTTACCTCTGCTAATTTGTCTCGATTTATGTATAAAATTCCTGCTGGAAACGAATTTTCTTCTTGTCTAGCACTAGGAGCAGGAAGTGCTCTGCAGCCTAGCTATTGAAACTTGGAAGTGCGAGACCAATCACGATCACTGTCATCCTTGATCGATAATATTGAGCAAAAAAAGTCAAGAACCAAGAACATTTGCAGCAGACAAAATTGCCGTCATAAGAGCATGGAGGATCCTGCTAATCACTTGCAGTGTGTTGAAATGATAAATGACAAATGACTTATTGAAAGACTAGCCGAAAACTCCCATCAATTCCCAGAAGACACAGACAAATGAATGATGAAATACAGAGATAGCACTAAAAAAGAAGCTTGTAGCCCACAAAGTAAGCAGAAGAACCTTAATTTGTCTTGGTGTTCAAGTTGGTGTCATGGGAACCACATATTCAACTAGATTAATGTTTTTTTTCTCTAATGGATGGAAGAATATTATTAATTATTGAAGTAGCTAGGGAAGAATTGGAATCTAGGAAGATCATTTAGGACAAATTTGGCCAATAGCCTATAAAATAAAATGAACAGGCGAAATAATATGAAAACAAAAAAAAAAGGGTTGAAATGGTATATTTTTAGATGATATGGTTTTAATGGTATATTTTTAGATGATATGGTTTTTAACCAAGATATTTAATTGAAGTTACACTATAAATATAATATTTAGTTAAATATTATAATTTAGAATCACAACACAAATTTAATTGATATCGTGTTATTGAATTACAATAAAATTTTAATTGATATCACAATTCAAAACCACAACATCAATTAAATTTTAGTAGCCTTTCAGCAATAAATTTCTCCAACATCTAAATTTAACAAAAAAAAATAGTTCTTATGAGATTTATTATTTAATTTGTTAATTTAACATTTAATTTAGTTAATGATTTTAGAGAGTTAAAATTTAAGCATAGTTTCTCCTATATAGGAACTATATCCAAACTTTTATCCTGATTAAAAATACCTGCAAAGAACCACAATAACTAAACTTAACAAATTCTCCTATATAGTCCTGGGATTGCAAATTAAAAAAAAATCATATATACATGCAAAATGAATCTCAAATACTTAAATAATACAACATTCTAGTAATTAAAATCCTAAAATATGTCAACATAACTCAATTATTTATATACGTCTACATCGTTTACTAGGATGATCTGGGCTCATCAATAGCACGACTGGATCCAGCTCCTGCCCTTGCTTGAGTAACCTTGTTCTTTGTTATGACATCATCAAGAGTCAACATCTCCCAAAGGTATCAAGTCCAGTGCGGCAAATATTGAACCACTAGGACACATAAGAGTATCCTTCGTTTTCTTCGTCAATATTACAAAGCACATATTAGGCCTCTCGACCATTCCATAATATGAAGCCAACCTAATATTAATAAAAACATTAATGTGAAATTAAAAGATTAATAAATAAAATCCAAGTTGACATATATTAATTATAGAAAGATTTGATTACTAATGATATTTTGAATTCGCTGAGCATGTTGCTCGTATTGCATGTATTCAGGTGGAGGAACCTGCTCGTGATCCAAAGTAATGACCCGACATGTGATACTCATGTATCAAATCAAATACTCTTCATCTGTAATCACATGATGTATATCTGTAAATATTACATTCCTTCAGGCATTTCACTCTGATATATAAGCTCCATGATGGTTTAACTGGTCGTAATCATTATTTTTACCTCGATAAATTTATGACGTGCAAAAGCATTATTCATATCGATGTTGGCTGGAATATGTTAACTGAAGTCGAACTATTGCATTATCTGATATGGGCAATGTATGCTATCCCCTTCAATTTAGAAGGGGGCTCCAATCCAAATGATCATTTACATAACGCAATCTAATTACGAATGCCAATTGATGTGACTACTAGTCTATCAATAGGCAATTCAAGCGAAATAGATATATTTTGTATTGTTAGTATCATCTCCTTATGTCTAAGATGGAAGAACATATGAACATGAACGTTGAAATATTTGTCATTTACCATAATGCATGTTCTATCATTCATTCTTATTGTCCTTTTGATTTCTTTTACAACACTCGATCTAATGAAAGTTTTGACCTGGAACATTTGTTGTTCAAATTTAAACAAAATTGCAATATGATCTCTTGATTTATCCCTGTTCATTATCAATTCAATTTGAATTATTTAAAACAAGGTTATAATATGATCTCTAAAATCAAAATAAATTAGATTAGATAGACAACATATTTAAATCCAAATTATTGCGCGTTGAATAAAATCATTAGCTTCACATCTCTACTGGACCTAATAACTATTACACCTGTAAAATATTAATTGAACTAGAATTAAAATAGGCATTGCACGAGCACCTTTCAAAATATGATTCAATGATTTTAAAAGATTAGTTATCATATTATCATATCGGTGATCACCATTATAACATAAAGCTCATTTTTCTTTTGATTCCCGTTCAAGTCATTCTTAATATATTCGGTCCAACTCACACATTTTTTCATACCAAAAATCAAATTTGTGCCTTGAAGATTCATAACACATCCTTATCAAAAAAATTTTTTTTTTTAGCTAGGTCTTTGAGTTTATGATTAAAGTTACTAAAAGAATATCGGGCACAATACCAATGGTATCCTATAGATTCACACCAAATTTATGCTACTACATTCTTTATTTATGAATGTCTATTTGATTTTATACATATACATGCTATATCACTAGTAATGTATCTCTATAAGCAAAACAAAAATCATCTCCAATTAAAATTATTTTCTTCATCAACAATTGAAAACCAAAGGAAATATCACATTATATGCATCAAAGCAACTGCAATCAATAACTTCCTATCATATCACCTATATAAATGTGTGTCATCAACACTGATAAGTGGTCTACATTACTTGAAACCTTCAATACTAAGTTCAAATGACTAAAAAACTCTCTCAAAAACCACTATACTATCATCAAGATTTTCTCTATGCATCTAATCAACAATTATTTTAGGATTTGATTCCTTTATTACCAACAACAACCTAGGTAATTTTTTAAAAGACTCTTTATGTGAACAAAAAAAAAATGCTCAAACACCTTATATTTTGCAATCTATGCTTTGTCATATGATATTTTATACTTATAATACAATTTTATTTTATCTTATATGCTTACAACTATCATTGAAAGATTACTCATAATAATGGTTGATATAACATTAATAATAAAAGATTTTTAAAAAGGTCGAAACACATGTGTATGACCCTTTTAACTTTGGTATCTTAAATGAATCTGATCTTTTATGATATCCTCTATGAAAATACCAATTGCATTCAGGTTCTTTTACATATTATAAATGAACAAATATAGAGTTCAACCATTGGACTCAGTATTCAACTGAATGTGCAATGTGTCACCATTTAACTGCATTAACTAATTCATTTTTATTGTTGAATGTATGTCCAACCTCTAAGTTAGACCCATATGTTATCACAGACAACTGGTACAAGATAATACTGTCATTCTCCAATTTGACACCTCTAAATTATTTCAACATCAATGTTATTATAATTCCACCTAAATCCATGATAAATTATTTTTTTTTATTTCTACATATGACATGCCTATATTAACATTAAATAACAAAATGCTCTCACCATTGCATGTGATATTACTGTTCACATCAGGAACAATAGTGTCACCATAATGATATAACATATATATGTTATAAGACATTCTAAAAAAATTGAATTTTGGTAAATTGAATGTAATTTTAACTAAATTATATTACCTCAACCCTAATTGGCAGAATTTATACCAAATTCAATCAAATTCTCAAAATTTAATGCAAAATAAAACTTGACCAAAATTAAACATAATTTATGATACCAAATCTAATTGATATTTTAATGCTTAATTGCATTAAATCAAATTCAAATTCATAGCAAATTAAAATACTTCAAAGAAAATACCAAATTCATCAACTTATAAACAATCCAATGCAACTTGTAATTCATCACAATCCTACCATATTCATGCTCTATTGCATAAAATCATCAAGCATAGTTAATTATATTATTAGTTGATTCCAACAATTTACACAAAATTATTAATTCGATAACTTATCCAAAATTAAATGCAACATATAATTAATATAAATAATTAATGTATAATTAATTTAACTTATTTTCATGTTCAACTATATCAAATCAACCCTATGTGATGGTATTCATAACTAATTTATCATTAATTCAATAAATCATAAATTCAACTTAAACAATTATTTCATTTCAACTAAACCAAATACAAATTCATAGCAATGTAGTTTGTTTACCTTGCTTGTAGAATAAGAAAAAGGGCTACATCGGCGACGATAGCAACGACAACAGTTGATTTCGAACAGAAAGACATTTAAGGATGCTTAGAGACTAGGATGAGTTCAAGTTTTTTTGTGTTTTAAAGGCAAAAAAAAAACAAGTGTTTGGTGAGTTTTTTGGAGATATAATGGTTAAGGGCATCAATTTGAAGAGAGAGAGAGAGAGAGAGAGAGAGAGAGAGAGAGAGAGAGAGAGAGAGAGAGAGAGAGAGAGAGAGAGAGAGAGAGAGAGAAGGAGCTAGTGCGTCTCTATGTTCTTTAATCTAGGGAGGCATTTAGATTTCACAACATGTCACACTTCAGAAACATGACATGTTTAAATGTTGCTATTATAGAGCACGAAAACTATTTTGTTGCAGTTAGGGATAGTGATATTTAGTAAAATCACGTTTCAAAAACGCGAAAAGATGAAAGTATGTTATTTTATCAAATCTTTTTCAAATATTATTATTTTGCCAAAATTTTGAACTTCTTGTACTAATTTTTTTATAAAACAAAACGATAATTTATGGGAAGGTTTGTGGCAAGTGCTATGTTTAAAGAATGTTGTTGATAGCGTAGCCCTAGCTATCGCTCATATATGTTTGTTTTTGCGTTTTAAAAACGCTTTTGAAAAAATTAAAATTTTTTTTTGCTTCAATTTTTTTTTTGTGTTTTCAGATCATTTTAATGTGCAAATGTAAAAAAAATAAAAATAAAAAAAATTATTTTAATATATTTACAAGTGAAAAGTACTTTGAAAAGCAATAATTATTACACTCCCAAACACCTTATATTGATATGCCAAGATCACTTGCACATATAAAAAATTCACTTGTGCGTATAAAAAAATATATTCGAAAGATGTAGATTACGAATTAAAATGTAACCTTTTTATTTAAATATTATTTATAAAATTTTAAAATTTATATGAAATAACTAGTTTAAGATCTTTGAATTTTTGAGGGTTTCGTGGATTCCAATGGAATCTCTATTGATGAAGAGTGACTCAGGACTGCTAATAATTGTAGTTAATTTTGAATATTAAAAAATTCTTGTGTTTAAGCCTTTTTTTCACGAGATATATTTTTTTGATAAATATAAAATATTAAACTCAATAATAAAGACACTTTTGAAACGTAATATCTTCTTGAATATCACAAAATTGTCTCCCATATAATTATTTATTTCAATTCCTATTCTCTAATTAATTCTCACTGAAAGTTAATTCATAAGCTATTACTATTAATTAATTTAATTTCTTTGAAATTTGATTAATCTCATTTCTCTGAATAATCATTTTAACCCTTTGAAATTTAGAACACACGCTTTAAAAGTAATTCATATCCTATAATATTTAAAATTTTAATTAACTCCTTATACCCTCATTCTTACTACTAGCAAGTCTTTTTTTTATTATTGTATTATATATAGATTGGATAATGCTTGAGCTGCTTGATGTTCTTACTATAATTTTTAACTAAGTGACGTGGCATCACCCAATTTGTGCTTCATTAATTATTCAATTTTATAATTATAATTATCCCAATTAAATATAGTAATTTTATATTTCATAATTTTAAATTCTTTCCTTATGTTATGTTACTTAATAAGAAAAAATTAGCAAAAAGAATTTAATACTCCTAGATAATTTGTGCTTAACTATATAAATAACAAAGATTAGCTCTTGATTTGTTGGGCAAAATCATGAAACTCGGTCCATTTCGAACCTTATTCCATGTTGGACCCAACTTGGACCATTTCCGCAGCAGCAGCAGCAGCCTTGCTACTAATAAAAACTGGCCTTTTACACTAATTCGTGAGCCAGGCCCTATCCTATCCAATCCGAATTTATTTTTTATTTTTTATTTTATTTTTATAACTTTCCAGTCTTTTGACGAGAAAGAACTCTTTATTCCTCTGTTTCTCGTTACCTCCATTCCATTGAGGTTTGAAATACCCTTTTGATAACTAGTGGAACTAGAAAATTTCTTTTGAGAGAGCCGAATTAATACTAATATAGTAAATATTTATGCACAAAAAGCATCGTTTTTAGGAGTTTTTTTATGTACTTTTTTGAAACACATGAAATTAAATAACGAAAGTTAATAGTATTGAAACATTGTAAAGTAAAACATATTAATCAAATAATCGAAATTAATAATTTGATTAGTGATTTTATATAAATAAATAAAAACATTGTATAACTTTGATAGCTTTTTATAGGTTTTAATTAAACTACATGAACAAAGTAAGTAGGGATGGCAACTTTATTCAATTTATTAGATATATTTTATTTAATTTGATTGAAGTCAAATTAAAAAGTAAATAAAATTCATACTTATTTAATCGGTGCAGGGTTTAACACCCACCCAGCAACCCTATAATTTTTTAACCTTATTTTTATTTTATAGAATTGTAATTTTATTTCTCAATGTAATTTTTGAATTTTAATTCTATGATTGATTAAGCATGTTATGATTTTGTACATGGATTTGAAGTTTGTCCTCTATTTTATAATTTCATGATTTATGGATGGAGATGTAATTCTTTTAGTCTTTGGTTTTATTGTTTTAAAATCGATTTCAAGAAAAACAATTAGTCAATTACCTAGATACTATTAAATTGAGAATTTTCTTGAATTGACTAGATCAAAGGCAAATGCAGGTAATAGAGTTAGATATTTTGGCACAGAGTAGTAAAAAACCCCCCACTTCAATCTTATTTATTAGCATATAATGTAGATAAAAACAACACAAGAATAACAACAAGTATAAATAATGCAAAATTCTACTGGATAAGGTCACCGTCATAATAGTTTTATTTGAAATATTATTACTCGTTATTTTTTTAATGAAAATTCAATATTACATCCCTTTTACATTACTTATACACTAAGAAAAACATCTTAAATAAAGATAAAAATAAATTAAAATAGTTTTAAACCAAATAAAAAAAGAATCTTAAATGAATTAGAAACATATGACAAATCCTAAATGGTGACTTTTGAGCCTTATTTGAAGGCCTTCACGATCTTAAATGCCCATAAAACTTTAACCCTATAGAAAATAGAGCCTCTAAAGACTCTTAGAAAACTTTTAGTCTGATGCAATGATCATATCAAAATTTATTCTTGTTAACTTAAGGCTGTATGTTAGGAAAAAATATATTGCATTAGTCTTTCTGGGTTGGAAAGAACTTATCATCGAGTTCTGTCTTATTTGTATATGCTCCCCCTACTATCGACCATTAGTAGTGGTGTTAGTTCTCGTGCATTACATTGGCATCCAGTGTACTAGTAATATATAGTTAACTGACTTAGATAAAGTAGATCAAGAATTAATTCTCAAAACACTCTCAGCTATTACAGAACTCTCTCAGTTCTTACAAAGCTATTACTAGTAGTCAATGACTTATTCCATACCTGCTTTTTCTCATACCATATGGATTCTCCACAATCTCACTCTTTTATTCCTTTTCTTCTTTCTCCATAAATTGAGATAAAAAAAAAATTAGCATTGCTCTTAACAATTACTTTTCTCTCCTAGGTGCTGACATTGTATGCTTTTCCTTTTTATTGAGAGTATATGTGTTATGTTGCCCATCATGTATGAAATTCGTATTATATTACCATGACCTATCTAATAGTAGATGGCACGCATCTATAGAAACCGCATCACACTAAACACTATCAAAATATCTCTTGCCAATAGAAAACAAAATACAACAGTGTTTGTCCATGATTACCTTATTGTCTTAGTTTAGTAGATTCCGTTTGTAAAGCCTAGGATGTTTTTCTATGTTGAGTTGCAACTTTTTTATTGTCTCAACCGACACCATATTCTCATATTTATCAATATCGATGATCAAATTACAAATCTTTTTCTTAATGGTACACATTGAATAAAAAAAACTAATGTGTAGCCAATCCTTACTTGAATCACTTTTGGGAGCAAGAAAGCTTTTTTAGATGACTAAAGTAGCACCACAATCACCTTGCAAAACCTACTTACTACCATCTGAATCATAAAAAAATATAACTTACCTTCTCATTATGTTCTTCTACCAATAAGTTTTTACACAAATGACTCTCTAGTTTATGAAACTCAGAAATTTGATGTCCTAACTCACTACATCTAAAACACCAAAATTTAGAACCAGAACCCTAACCTTGGTTTGTTTAGCTATCAGTTCAGATTGAATGGACATTTTTTATTCTCTAGCACATAACCCTCTATTATTTTGGTTAGACTGAAAGTCACCTCTATTAGTTATCTCACCAACTTGTATTCTCTTAGTAATCTACTACTACTCCACAATCAAAGGCCTCTGATAAGCTGTTAAAATTGTCCATAAATATTGTAATCACAACAATTCCTAAATGGAATACCATAATCCATTAGGCATATTTTATGTGATTGTTCAAAGTAAAATCAAGAGTACAATTAACCTCGGTTTAACTAGTGTTAGGGCTTAACCCCTGCCCATAATTTTATTTCTACTTTATAGAATTGTGATTTTATTTCTTAATTTAATTTATGAGTTTTTATCCTATGATTCACTAAGAGTTTTTTTTATGATTTTATACATAAATTTGAAGTTTATACTCTATTTTATAGTTTCATGATTCGTGGATGAAGATGTAAAAAGTTTTAATGTTTGGTTTTATTTTTTTAAAATCGATTTAAAGAAAAAAATATTTAGTCAAATACCCGGTTACCTTCCAAATTGAGATATTTCTTTACCTGGCCATATCAGATGCAAATGAAAGTAATGGAGTTAGATATTTTAGTGCGAATGGGTGGACAAAAACCCCATCGCAATCCTCTTTATCATCATCTAATGCATATGGAAACAAAAGAAAAAAGACAATAAGCACAAATAACTACTTGGATAGGGTCATCACCATAAAATCCTAATTTAAAATTTTATTAGTCATTATTTGTCTAATAAAAATTCAATATTACATATCTTCTAGGCTATTTATATACTAGAAAAAACATCCTAAATATAGATAAAAAAATAATAAAATAAAAACTAAATAGAAAAAAAAATCTTAAACACAGTAGAAAAATATGACAAATCCCAAATGGTAACTTGTGCGCCTTATTTAGAGGCCTTCATGGTAACTTATGGGCCTTATTTAAAGGCCTTCCTAATCTCATATGCCTATGAGATTTTAACTCTATAGAAAATAGAGAATCTAGAATCTCCTAGAAAACTTTCATTCTGACCCTAGGTTTGAAAATATTTTTCCTCGAGTTTTGTCCATTTATTCTCTTATGCTTTTATTATTGTTTATCTTTAAAAGTAGTGTTAGTTCCCCTTCACTCCATTGACATTTGTTGTGTTGGCACTATATAATTATCCAACTCAAACAAAGTAAGCCAAGAATAATTTTGAAAACACTTTTAATTTTTACAAAATATGATTAGTCATCAATGACAAATTTCAAACTATACTCTTTCTCGCACCATTCTAATTCTCCATAATTTTCTTCTTCTCTTGCTTTTTTTTTCCTCCATAAACTAAGATAAAAACAATAAATTTTTACCCTTTTTCTCAACAACTGCCTTTCTCTCCTAAGTGCCAATGTTATATGATTTTGTTTTATGTTGAAAGTATACGTGTTATGTCACCCATCATGAAAGACATTCTTGTCAAATTAGCATTGCCTGCCTAATACTAGTTGACAAACATTCTGATACACTCATATTATTCCATTTTCTTAGTCTTTTATACATGTCTTATATCTTACAATAGTTTATTTAACTTGTTTTATACTTAACAGTGCTATGAAGACACAAAGTGTAAAAAGAAGCTAAATAAAGTAATTTTAACATAATCTTATGTAGAGGACTAGAAAAAGCATATTGGGAGAAGTCATTGAAGCTAAGAAGTTTTGGTCCTAATTGCATTAGAAATCCAACTTGAACAAAAAAATCTTAGTGGATTAGGATTGGTCAGGGAAAATCTGTCAAACTAGACCATTGTGTAATCTTTAGACCATATGTAACATTATATATGGAATTTTCTTGTAATTCAAGTTAAGATAAAAACTAAACATCTTAAGTTTTACATTCATATATGTTAGGCCCAATAACTCATCCATATAAGAGATAATGACATCTTTAAAATCATATATGATATATACCAGTAGATTAGCATTAGTACAAGCTATCTTTTCATGTTTGGATGATGACATGAAAAGGGTCCCACATTAGCATAAAAAGCTCTTTAAAAGATCAAATTCAATGCACAAGTCATTAAAATTAGATTAATCTAAGTAAACCTTAAAGTAATATGATTAGAAAATAGTTATTAACTAGAAAACTTCTCCACCTTATCAATTCATATTACCATCTAACTTCTCAAAAAATAATGAGAGCATAGGAGAAGAAAATGAGAGATTCAATTGTTTTTATTTTTAATTTGTTTTTCCTTTTTCCAAATTTATGATAAGTTTAGTTTTCAATTTTAAAAGGTTAGTACTTTTGGATTTTAGATTATCGTGAGGATTTGTTCTTAAAATTAATCTATATTTTATTGTAATACATGAATATCTTGCTTTTTTCATGATTAAATTTAATGCTTAATGACTGGAAATCTATATGAGGTGCAACATATGTTTTTGGTTTTAAATCTATTGCTATTGATTAGTTTATGTCGGATACATGAGTAATTATCTTAAGAAGCAGGAGTATCTAATTTTCAAACCCATATTTGATTATTTGTTACTTGGAAAATGTAAGTATTGATTAAATTAACTACCCATGCATGTTTAATTATCATAAATTAATTGCACAAATTTTAATCTTAATGTTATCATGTAATTTAATCTTGCATTTTTAATAAAGGTTATTATGTGATAGGGTTAATTGATGCATGAATGCTAGATTAACTAAAGATTTAATATATGTAAAAAAAACTTGTTATTTTTCATGATTGATTTATTTATTATCGAAAATTAGATTAGAAAACATATTTAAATTCAATTATTGATGTTTAATTATCCTTGAGGAATACTTCTTATTAAAAATAATTTTCTTTTTATTTTTCAAATTCTGCTAATTTGTCTTTTATTTTTCTCAATTGATTTTTTTTAGCTTTCTAAGTTGTTTTCATTAGTTTAGATAATAAACAAAACCTTAATTTTAGTTATCTTCCAGATTTGAAATGTGTTTGGATTTAAAATTTTCATTTTTACTTGGTTTGGTTTAATTTAAACTTAAATAGCTTGTCTTGATTAAGTAATTAAGTTCTAATACTTGTATCTTTATGGGACAATATCTTTACTTTCTATACTATAAATAATTAGTTTTAAGGGTTTAAATTTGCACGACTTCAACACTCATCATATTTATAGAAACCACATCACACCTATCAAAATATCTCTTGCCTAAAAAAACAAAATGAGATATTGTTTGTCTATGATTATCTTATTATCTCGATTCAGTCAAGTCAGTTTGTAAGGCCTGCAATGTTTTTTCTATATAAAGTTACAACTTCTTTACTGCCTCAACCGATACCACAGTCTCACAGATATCATTGTCAATAATCAGATTACATACCTTGTCCTTGATCGTACATGTTGAATAAAAAAGACTGGTATGTAACCAATCCTCATTTGAATCATCCTTGTGAGCAAATGAGCTTTTTTAGATGACTAAGGTAGCACCACAATCACTTTATAAAACCCCCTCATTATAATTTGAATCACTAAAAACACTATAACAAACCTTCTCATCATATTCTTCTACCAACATATTTTTTACGCATTTGACTCTTTAACTTGTGGTGCTTAGAAGTTCGATTCCTTAACTCACCATATCTAAAACATCAAAACTTAAAACAAGAATTAGAATCCTAACCTATGATTTAGTTAGCTACAGATTCAAATTGAATGGTCATTTTATATTCTCTTAAGCATAACCCTCTATTAATCTAGTTGGATCAAAAGTCACCTCTATTAGTTACCCTATCAACCTTTCCTTTCTCGATAAGTTGCTACTTTTCATAGTCAAAGCTCTTTGATAGGCTTCTGAAACTGTTCATAAATATTACAAAAATAGCATTGTCTTAGATGGACTATTGTAATCCACTTAAGTACTTGACAATTAATTGCTCTTTCATTTCTGGAAAATCATTCATAATCACTAGTTATAGAAATCATCATTGTATTCATCAACAATTATCCTACGTTAACATAATATATGGAGTTGTTGTTACAAAGTCTAAGTGTATTTGAAAGGAAAAAAATGTCTATTCATCTCCTTCTTTTTTATCTTTTCTCAATAACTAATCCTCTATTTGCCTTATCTTTCCTAAGAACTTTTTATTTGCTTCCACCAAGCAAAAGTTTTCCCCCTTTCATCTTATAAGAATTAGCTTCACACTCATTTATTTTATAACTTTTTTTTTTTTTACTAAGAAATCCTCTTTACCTTGTTCAAAATTTTTTTTAAAAATAATCCTTTTTTCTTACATTAGGTAGTTTTCTCCAAAATCTTAAATCTCTATGATACTCATCCTAATTGAGACATCATCTCCTTTACTCTTGTATTTGAACGGGTTTTCAAAGCTAGACATAGGTCCATGATCACTCTCCTTATGATTCCTTAGGCTCCTCACCTCCTCCAATTGATGGGTCAATTCTACAATCATTATTTATATATGTTATATCATCAATTCCTGAATATTTTTTTTCAAGGGAGAACATTCCTATCCATTCCTACATGAACATGTCCTATATGACCTCTTTCAATCATGATTATTCAAAACACACATAGCAACTAATTGTCAAGAATCGTTGAGTTTTGATACCAACTCATGCAAATAAAAACAACACAAAAAAGACGGTAACCACAAGCAAACCATAAATCTACTGAATAGGGTCACCACCATAAAATCCTAATTCAAATTTTATTGCTCAATATTTTCTGTAACCAAAACTCAATATTATAGGTCTTTTAGGCTATTTATATACTAGAAAAAAAAACATCCTAAACAAAGTTGAAAAATAATAAAATAATTTTAAACCAAATAGAAAACAAATACTATATCAACTAGGAAAATATGACAAATATTGAATTGTAACGTCTAGGACTTATTTGAAGGCTTCCCAACCTCACACAACTATGGGGTTTTAATTCTATAAGAAACAGAGTCTTTAAAATCTTATAGAAAAATTTCAGCCTAATCCAAGGATTAAATTAATATGTCCATTAATATATGTCTACACTTAAAAAAAAAAAAAACCCATGCATCAGTCCTTGGCTAGGTTTAATTATTATGTTTTGATGATAATTTAACTATTAATTTTCAATTTAAAGAAAGTATATATCATTTTCAAATAAATAAATTTTATATTGTTTATTTATAGAGAAAATATGAATTTTTATTAGATCAAAATATTGAAATTGCTTATGATAATTGTAACACGTGTATGACATTACGACGATCGTCCTCCCAGGGTGGGATGTTTGTGGTGATAGATGGAAAGAATAAGGAATTCTTATCATTTATCATTAAAAAAAAAAAGTTGCCATCTAGTATTTTGATCACTTAGAACCCTAACTGATCTCAAAGTCTGGATAAGGGGATTGATTATGTATAGGGAGGATATATCACCCCTAGTACACCTTACCTAAGGTAATCTGCATCGTTTATTTGTCTAATATAAACTAAGTTATTGTTGTGTTTTTTAATTGTTGATTTGTCTATGGTTTAAGAAAACTCTTCATCGATAAGGAGACCTTTATCTTATCAACTGGTTAGTAAATCCAAAAATACATGTAGAGTTATCAAGAAAACTATTTTTCTTGAATTTTTATATTTAAGGATGCTAAATCATGTCATGTGTTTTTTTATTTATGAAAATATGATTTTTTTTAATTTATTTTTGAGAGACATGGTCATATGCACATAGATAAAACTGTATTTTTTTTTCAAAACATGGATTTTAATTTTTTCTGAAATTTTGAAGTAAAGCAAATATATTTAATATCGTATCAGTACCTTACAATATAAGTCTATAACCCCGATATTAAGTGAAATTGTTAGAAAAATATGAAAGGGACCCATAAATAATTTAAAAATGGTCTTTGAATTTTTTTGGGTTTGTTTGACCAAAACACAAAAATTAAGAAAATAAAGATAGTTGGAAAATCAGTAGGAAATGTTTACCAAACACGCTCTTAACAAAAAATTAGAGGCTTAAAAAATATCTTAAAATCGTGTTTGGAAAACACACCTCAAGAACATAAAAAAACATTTTTGTTTCTTGACAAAAAATGACCTTGCCAAACGCAGCCTTATGGAGAATAGACTCAGCCTAACCACATGAGCTGAGCTTCCTAGACCAAAGGCCCAAACCCATAAAAAGCCTAGAAACATCAACAAAAATTTAAAGATCAAATGAAACTTTGGCTTGAATCTGATAGAACATAAAAACAAGAAGACAAAACCTAGAAACGTGACTTCGATAATAAAGCATATTATATCAAATGATGGCACAAATATATGAGAAATCAACATTCAAGTAAGATTTTAGGGTTATATCATTACAATAATCAATTAAAAGCCCCAATTATTTTATTTTTATGCAAAAAAGAAATGACGAAAATGAAAATCAAAAGCCATTAAATCGATGCTTTTAAGTTGTAAAAGCCTTAGATTAAAGACCAATGAGCATGCATGCATATATAAAACCATCAATCGAACAAATTGACACTGAAATCAACGACCTAAAGAAAAGTTCATTTGAAGAACACCAACCCAAAATGCCTATGAAAGCTTAAACCCAGAAAAAAGCATCCAAACCCAAAATAAAGGAATAAAGCCTATTCATGTGAGCCACATACATATATATCTACATACTTAAACCTCTAGAAGCAACAAAAAAACATGTAAGACACATAAATCAAAGTCTATAACCTACTGTCAACATTCAAATATGTTTTTTTTATTGTTTTTATCAATCTAAAAGCTCATTTAACATCACAAACAACATCAAAATGACTTATATAAACTCTTAAAACTGAACAAAAACTTTTAGAATAGACAAGCATTTCTATATGTCCCATTTTTACAAATAACCATCAAACTATAAATATGATGTCTATGCTTTAAAAACAAGTATTAAATCATAAAAAAAACATGTCATTAATCAATCATTAAACATCATAAAACAATCGATTAACAACAAAACAACCAATCATGTCACAAACTTTTATTTAAAGAAAATTGAAAATAAATACTAAAAACAAAACAAAACATAGTCGAATCATATCACAAACATCATGAACAATACTTGAATGAAAGAATCAAAGCTTGAAATACAGTGGGGAGGGGTATTCTCAATGAGTTATGTTTTTCCATCAAGTTGAATAACTTACCCTCAAATGATGATTGTGATTGGTTTCTGTCTTTTTTATATACTTGGTTTGAGCAAATTCTAATGGCCTTTTATAAGAGCTTCTGACCTCTTTCTACATGGTATCCTTTTTATCCTTTTATTTTCTCTTTTTTTTTTTTACTATTGGATCGGTTTCTTTTTTAAAGTTTCTTCTTTTTTTGTAGTTTTTCTCTCTTCAAAATCCTCTCTTTCTTTTTTTGCTATGTGATTTCTTCTCCTTTTATAACCTTTAAAGGCAAGTTGTTGTGAAATCACTTGTGGGTTTGAATTGTTTTTTTAAAACTAGATATTTTTTCCTTTTATAACCTTTAAAGGCAAGTTTGCTATGATATTTTTTTCCTTTTGTTTTTGCCTTTGATATGTTATGAGACGATTCTTCTCTCTTCTTCTTCTTCTTTTATTTTCCTACTCCTTAAATGTCTAACAAACTCTTAGAGCTTCTAGAAAAAATTAGGAACTTCACAACTGAACTTTTGACTGAAAATGGTTAATTATGGGTGCACTTTCCATGGATTAATCATGGCAAATGAAAGGTTATTGAAGCCAAAAAATCATCGATCTTGTAATGGGGGTGTTATTTTTCAACTAGAATCAAACCATGATTGATTTGGTGGCCTACAACTTTCTCCTCATCAATCCAAAGTTAGGTGTAACATTGCCAAATTTTACTGAATCAAACAAGGTTACATTAGGACAAGAAGTTGAGGACTGTTGTTTCAATTTACATAAAAATATTAATAGTTCAACACATCATATTCATTATTTAGTTGTGTAAATCCAGTAGTATTTCACTAAGAAAAATTCAAAGATAAAAGCTACCCATGCTAGTATAATGATCCACCAAATCATCATCTCTCGATAAATCTTTGATCTTTTTGGACCGGTTAGATAAATTGCATTCATGTAGGGGATTGTTAGAAATTTATTTTTAAAAAATGGTTAATAGACACATTTGAGACCTAAATAAAAATGGAGTACAAGTATTTTTATGCTTATTGAAAATTACTTTCCAATAAAAGTTCTTTGAAATGAAATATTAACATGATTAAAAAAAATGGTAGATGAATGAAAAATTGATTTCAAAGAACCCCTGATTATCATATTTTTATGAAACGAAAAACCTTCAATCCCACATTGAAAAAATACAAGATTTACTTATAGTTTATATAGTGGGAAGTTGAAGAGTAAGAAAATAAGCCTAAACAAAATAGACGTTGGGCTTAAACCAAACGTTCGCGCTCACTTAATTCAGCATGGGCATGGCATATGCATGGTTTTAGATTTCTTGCAAAATAATTTTTTGGATTATAAAAAATTATTTTTTGCTAGCTATTTTGGACTTGGGTTTAAGTTTGTTATAAAATAATTCTTTATCCCATAAAGAATTATTTTACTATCCAATAGCTAGCTCGTGAATGAATAGTCTAAATAATAACATTTTATTTTCTAAAACAGTTTTATTTCTAAGTAAAAATGTATGTTTTTAAAATAATTTTCAATAAGGTTTTAACCATAAAATAAAAATAAATGGATTCCAATTTTATTCAGGTCTCAAATATGCATATTAACTATTCTTTTTAAAATAAATTTCTAATAATCCTCCACATGAATGAAAATTATATAATCGGTCCAAAAAGGTAAAAGATTCGTAGAGAGATAATGATTTGGTGGATCATTATATTAGCATGGGTAGCTTTTGTCTTTGAAATTTTTTTAGTGAAATACTATTGGATTTACACAACTAAATAATGATATAATGTGTTGAACTATTAATATTTTTATATAAATTAAAACAATAGTACTCATATAGTTCTCTCCTTAAATTTATTTGATCATCATAATTGTGTTCATTTTAGCTATGAACAACTTCTGGTTTCATGAGTGCTTTAGATAATCTATTTTTTTTAATTCTCGAAGAAATGATTACATTTCTCACTCATATAAGTGATCTTTCATTAAGAGTATAATACTATACTACACTTGGTATAACAAGATATGAAAAGTTACTAAGAGAACAACTCATCTTTTATCAAACTACAACTAACACCTTTTCATTATAGGAATAGATGAAAAATAAAAATTTCAAGTGTTACTGAAAATGTTAAACAATATAGTTTTATTAATCATTGCAAATCCTACAACTTTTAATAAATTGTATTATTGAGAAGAAAAACTTAAAATTTTAGGTATATATTGGTAAAAAGAATTGAGAAACCCGATTCAATGGGTGATACTATACCATAAAGAAAATGTTAAAGTTGTTTTGGTAAAGAAATGAAATGTGAAGAAGGAAAGAATATTGAAATCTAACATTGTTGGGAAATAATTAATTGTGTTTGATACATACGTTGTAAAGAGTATTGTATTACAATAAATAAGTTTAAAAGTACACTATTTAGTGAATTTAGGTTTCGAAATATTCTCGTATAGGAAAAAAACTCAAAAGATAAGTCCTCAAAGTATTTTAATTTAGAGTTTTTTTTTTCACAATAAGGCCTTTTTAAAACTTTATTTCTAAAATAGGGTAGTTTTAATCTTATTTTCCAAATAAATATGTTTTGTACCATGTAAGCACACATTTCAATATTTTTAGTAATTATTGTTAGTATAATATTAGGTTAAACTAAATTTTAAAAAAAAACTTGATCAAAACAACACTAATCTCTTTTTTGTTTTTTTTTTCATGGCAAGCTACCATAGCCAGTTTTTATCTTACTTGTATGTAAATCTCTTACATCTCTCTCTATCTCTCTCTCTCTCTCTTCTTTTCATTAACAACTATCGCTATAATGTTAAATTATTTTTTTCATAATTACTTTTCTTTTTCTCTTTGTCAAAATAAATGAATGACACAACAAGTTAACAAAACAACTAAAACAGATGGAGTTGTTTTCATTATTTATATGAATAGTGAAATAACTGTTTTTTTTTTATTTTTGAGCTTTTTCTTTCTTTCAATTAAATGCTTCTATAGCCTAATTAGAAGAAATTATAGTAACAATACAAAATCAAAAGATAGGGAACTAAAATGTAAAACATAAAGAAAATATATAGTTAATCATATATTAACGACAATTTTTATTTTGGTCTAAAAGTTCATTTTCTTCATTTTTAATCTTTGAGTTAGAAAGAGAACAAAGAAACTCGTATGAAAACAGTGAAGAGAGAGAAGGAGATCAGTTTGTCCACTTTTCAGTGACTAAACTCATTATTCTTGTGTCAAAAGGTTTCATTTAATGAGAGAAGTTCGATTGTTATGGGTTTTTTCTATAACCATGCCTCAAGAAGGAAACCGAGTTCCGTTTTGATTTTCTTGATTTACATGATCTTGGTTTTATTAGGCAATTGTAGGATATTTTAGGGTTGTTGGATGATTTAGGGTAGTTTGTATGTTGTTTATTAAGTGATTTTTGGTGGGTTGAAATTTAAGGGGGTGGGTTTTTTGGGTTGCAATATGGATTTTCAACCCAAAAAGCTCATTCCTAAAATTTTACATTGCTTAATGTTGTTTTTTATTTTTTTAAAAAAGGGATGGACAACATTGATTGCCCCTTTAAAAAAATAATAAACAAAGGCCACGATGTCTAATTGGATTTTTTTTGTCTTTTGATTTTTTTTCTTATTTTATCATTTAATGTTGTGTTTTTTTTATTTTTTTTAGTTTTATTTTTCAATATTTAATTGATTTTGAATGGGTTATCATATTTTTTTATTATATAATAAAAAAATTAATGAACCTAGTGGAGTCCATGATCTGAATTAACATGAGTTGTTTTTTTTTTCTTTGAACTTGTTAAAGTCGATAATATCATGTTAAGACAACTTTCACACCATTTAATTTGAAACTCGGGCTAAATAAAAAGTTGGGTTGAGAGTTTTTAAATTTGATTTGTTATACCGAATTTAATGATAATATGAAAAAGTTTTATGTGGTCTCGATATTATTTTGTTAAGTTTGGAAATTTTTTCGTCTAACTCATAATGTAGTGCGAGAAATAACCTAGTATTTCTAAACAAATTGATAACAATTCTTAGCTAAAAAAACTAAGCATGAAAGAAGATTTTCTATGATTAGAATAAAACAAATAAGAGGTACCATTTATTGGCCAATTAGAAGAAATTACGAGGGGGAAAGCATTATGGCAATGAACTAAATTTTGTATATATTAACATAAACTAAATTATATCGGTAACGGATTGTGGAAATGAACAATATTTTCTCTATTTTGGCCATTTAAAAAGCCATTAACCTAAAAATTAAGTGATTATTCGATATTTGCATAAGGACACATTAGTCATTGGCAAATTGATAAGGGGCAAAAATAACTTTTGACTTCCATTATTAACAATGCAATGAATTAATTAGCCTTATAAGAAAAAACATTAACTTGGTGTAGGGGCTTTTTAATCATTTTCATTTTCTAAGCTAAACTACCATGGGAAGCAACAAAAAATAAGCCTCCTTACAAGGGGCTTTTCCATCATTTTATTTTAGTTTTTTAATATAATCAAGTTAACATAAAAGCAATTTGATCTTTTACAAATATAATAAAAAGAAGAAGTGGTTAACAAAGTATAGGAGTTTCCTACTATTTATATTTTATATTCAATTTAGTTTTTATTCTTTTGATTGTTATTTATATTTTTTTTTATCTTCTTTTGATTGATTTTTTTTTTTAATTTTATCCTTAAATATTTAATTTTTATAGAATTGATCTTCGTGCTCCTTTCCCCCCTGCTTTTCTTTCTATAAGATTATCCAAATCTTATGCCCATGGTTGTGGGGTTGGTAGGTTAACCCGAATTGACTTAGTTTTTTGTTGTTTTTTTTTTAAATTTCAGTTTCATGCCTAATTTGTTTTAGAATTTTTCTTTTTTTTTTTTTTTTTTGAGTTTGCCTTCTACATTGTCAGTCCTAGTCTTAAAACCACGATCACGAATTTTAAAGGTTAACATTGGTTGATTTTAGTTTTGTTTTTTACATCTTTTTTTTTATTTTTTTAGTTTCATCTTTCATCATTTATTTATTTTTAGAGTTGGTCTTTGTGCCTTTTTTTTCCCTCACTTTCCTTTCAATAAGGTTATTCCAATCATTTGCTCATGGTTGCCAGGCTACCAAGTTAACCTTGATTGACTCTTTTTTTTGTTAATTTTTTATAGAATTATTTTGTCTTCAATTTCATACCTCGAGATTTTTTTTTATTAAGAATTATTTTTTGTTTGCTTTCTATGCAGTAAATCTCGACCTCATGATCACGATTACGAGTTTTGAAGGTTAATATTTTTCTCTTTTAATTTTTTTTCGTTTTTAATATTTAATATTTTTTTTCAATTTCATCCTTCAACATTGAATTTTTTAGAAATTGGTCTTCATGCTTTTTTTTTTCACTTTCCTTTCTATAGAATTATTCCAATCATGTGCCTATAGTCATTGGGTTAGCGGGTTAACGCGGGTTGATCAGGGTCTTATTTTCTTTTTAATTTTTTTTCAGTTTCATCATTCAACATTAGGTTATTTTATAATTAAATTTTATAGTTTGATTCAATCAACTTTTTTTGTGACTTTTTTTTATACTCTTTATTGGCACATATAATACTTTAATTAAATAAAGAAATATTCTAAGAAACATTGTTATTAAACACAACTTAATACATGACATGTGTTACAAGATCAAATATTTTAATATTTTTTTAATTTCATCATTCAACATTTAATTTTTTTTGGAATTGGTCTTTGTGCTTTTTAAATTTTTTTTATAGGGTTATCTTAATCATGTGTTTATGATTATAGGGTTAACACGTTTACACGGGTTGACTTAGATCTATTTTTTTTCATTGCCTTTTTTTTCTTAGTTTGTCATTCAACATAAAGTTATTTTATGGATGAATTTCATGGTTTGATTCAGGTTACTTTCATTTACTATTATTTTTTATCTTTTATTGACACATATGGTTGTTTCATTAAATAAAAATAACATTACAAGGAACATAATTATTAAACAAAACTAAGAATATGGCTTAGGTTGAAAGATCTTTTGATCAAATGTCGATTTAATAAATTAAATACAAGTATAAATACTTTATTTGTGAATAAGAATTTTTTATATAAAAAAATATATTGAAAAAACTGGCATGTTTATTTTTTTATTTAACCCATCCGTGACAAAGCGAAGTACAAAACCAGTATATATTCATATACAATGGGACGTTTGTAGGAGTACTTGTTCAAGTAAATACGGGTCGCTATAATGTTACCTGTCCACATATTTTGAAGGGCTTAAATTGAAGAAAAATATC
>Ga0325404_1001702_pt1 | contig 23305 bp, 17 predicted proteins | sample PopdelMetagenome_18_FD_205664 | JGI IMG/M metagenome (GOLD analysis project Ga0325404, IMG submission 205664) | Populus deltoides microbial communities from Bellville, Georgia, United States - Xylem-Control-R1 | ecosystem: Host-associated > Plants > Phyllosphere > Stem > Wood/Secondary xylem...
ATGAGCAGAGGTTTGGAAATCATAGAGAATTTTTGGCAAGAAATGAGAATATGAAAGACGTAAATCATCAATATGAAAGAAAGTATTCAGACAATCTATGGGAATTCAACATATAGAAAAATATCATTATCAAATGATTTCATTTGATGATTTGATGATTGTAATAAATGTTTTTTTTTTTATTTTAAAAGTATCTAAAAAAATAAATCTAAACTCGGAAATTTTTTTTATTTCAAGTTGATTTCCAGTTTCAGAATGGTTTTGGATTTTTTGAGTTCATGAATTGGTTGATCAAATGCATGGAATGTTTTATTAATATTTTAGATTAAAAATGAGTTCTGTGAAGTGCTGGAGCTTATGACATGGAGGAGAAACAGGAGAATATGAAAGAGATGAAAGAAAGTAGCTTTCCTTCGCATATTGAGTTTGAAGTCAAATGTATTTGGAAAAATGACAGTGAACTTAGGCTCCTCCTCATGCCTCTCTCTCTTGTTCTCACACTCTCCTCCACCTCCAGTCTCCATCTCCCTCGTATTTTCTTTCAATAAAACCACACCATTCCTCTCCACTTCAAGAACACCGTCTTTAAAACCACTCCCTTTTCCCCTAAGCCAATCCGATAAAGGCATCGTGAAACTCTTTTGCTAGGCTGATGAAACTTCACCACTAGGAAATTTTTATCAATGGAGTTCTTCACTGTCTAGAGACAAGTGGTTTCAAAATGATTTTTCCCCTAAATTTCTGAACATCGTTTTTTTCCTACCATTATTTGTTAATGAAATTTGGTTGCAAAGTCACACACTTCCCTTGTAATGATTATTAACAGGGTCACGATGCTCAAAACAATAGCAAACGCTGAAATCCTCTTTTGTCTTTCTGTGTGGTGTTTGGATCAACGTTGCTAACATTTGATTTGCATTTCCTAAACTTGATGATAACTTCCTTTCTCCAATGTCTCATTCCATAATTTGTTAGCCCTAATTAATTTTTACAAGAAGTTTAGTCTTGCTCAAAGACAGGCAAGACATAAGATAACCAGGCCCTACCTAGCTTTGCCCATCAAACTCTCCAATCGAAAGATGCAAGCTCATAAAAGTTTGAATGGCCCATATTATGTTATATTGATCAACGGTTAATCAGACTGGATGTTGGGATTTATCATCAATCGAGTGTTGGATTTTGAGAAAAGTCAATCGGCCCTAAATTTGGCCAAGAAGAATAAATCGGAATGTTGGAGTTTGAGAAAAGTCAATCGGACTTGTAATTTTTAATCTAAAAGTGATTAATTAGCTATTTTATATTAGAGTAGAAGTTGATGAATAAACCTTAATAATCAAGCCACTAATGTGTGAGGAGTGAAGTGGGATTTTGGGACACTTCACATCCCATAGTCCACTCAGATCTCTTATATATTGGTCACAAAATCCCACACACAACTTCTTCTATCTCACTGCGCCTCTCGTATCCCATAAACCTTAATAATCAAGCCACTAATGTTTTTTATTACTCTCTTGGATGTTACCTGATTTACAATTTCATTCCATAGAAATTAATTATTTTTTATTTATTTTATCTTTAATAAACAGATTTTTCTTAATCAAGTCTTTTCATCTAAAATTATCACAATTGTTTCTACGAAAAATGTCATGTTCTCTTAACAAATGTACATCATGTGTTTATTTCGTGATTTACAATTTCATCCCATGGCATTAGATATGAATAGAAGGATTCAATTGAGAAATGTCCAAACTTTACAAGGACCTAATTAAGAAACATTTCAGTTTAATTCAACATCTAATACTTTTCTTTTTTCTTTTTGATTAACATGGGTGTCCGGGCCAGTTTGCACGCACTTCGACTAATCCCACGGGCCCTGAAGTTAACGATAATGTAAATCTCTAGTGGCCATCAATATTAGCAATCACAAAGATCGAACCTGAAATCATAAAAAAAACAAATCTTTTAATCTCAAACTCTTACCACTAGTCAACTGCTAGATAGTTAATTCATGACCCATTCTACGAAAAGGCAAGCATTTGATCCATAGCTGACGGGTTGTCGCACCATCCAGCATCCATATCACAATTCCTAAGCTCTGAAAAAAAGTTGAATGGGTCCTCCAACAATGAATTCCTAAGAGAATCATTGAAAGGCGGGACACTATCTATTTGAGCTTTTGGCCAAGCCCAATATCCCATCCATATTTCTTTCGACGAGAAGGGGTTCTCCATTGTGGTTAGTTATATAACTAACCAAAATACTCTCCCCTCTTTTCAATCAGAATTCCATACAAAGAACTCAATTGACTCAAGTCTTCATTTCCTAATATCTTCCCTCAGTTGCACAACTTCAAATCTTTCAAAGTTTCACTCTTTCTGCTCAGATTTTTATCTACCCTCAAAACAGAACAGGTTAACTTCCTCTCTGTTAGCCTTCTTCTTCTATTTTTTTGAATAACTAAAAACAACTCAATAATTACACTTGAAAAACCTAACCCTTTACCTGTTTCGACAGAAATAACCCAGAAAGCAAAACCTCACTCTCTTCAATCCTGCAAGACATATAGCTGCCTGCACACACCAATAAATCAAGATATATCAACTTTCAGCGGCCAATAAACAAATATCTCAATCTCCATGGTCTAATTAGTACATGACTCACCTCCTTTCTATGAGGACCAAGGACAATCCAGCTATATAACATCCAAAAATTTGCAGAATAGAAAGCCTCCGTGATTCACTTCCACACTCCAATATCAACAATAAGTCAATAACACACCAAACCCACCTCCAAATTTGTCTTCTTTATACATGTAAGCACACAGATAAAGCTAAATATAAGTAAGACTGCCTTCTTTTGCGCGTGTATAAAGCTTGAGATTTTCTTTTTCTGGGTTTTGGTCCCAAAAAAAAGGCACTGATTTCAATGAAGGTTAACTATCCTAAGTCCTAACCTCAACTTGTTTATTTTTATATTTTTAAAGTAAATTTTTATTTAATTTTTTGTTTTAAATTAAATTTTTTTAGTGTTTTTATATTATATTATTTTAATTTATTAATGTTAAAAATAATTTTTAAAAAATAAAAAATATTTTAAAAAACAACTATACTATATTTTAAATATTCATAACCTGTGTTCAAAGAGATTTGATTCCTATTTAAAATTAGTTTTTGAAAAATAAAATTATATAAAGTGATTCAAATTGAAAAAGCAAAACTATTATTATTATATTATTATAAAAAAAAACATTAAATGTTGCCAAAATACTTTAGACGAGCATTGTTTACTCTCTGGATGGTTCAAAATTTTGATTTTTTATAAATAATTTATCTTCAAACTTTTTAATTGCTTATTAAGCTAAATTCAAGGTAATTAAATCAAATTTATTAGTTAACAAAGTTGAAAATTGAAAGATAAATGATCAAAATAAAATATACATTACAACAAGATAATAGTTTAAAAATTCTTATAAAAAGTTCACTTTGATATTAAATCTTAGTATATTATATCTACTCAGTTCTTAAATATCCTTTTAATTTAATTTTAATATAAAAATTTATTTTTATTATTTTTTTATTTTTAGTTTAAAAAAAAAAAGATAGAGGTCATCGAATTCCGGCTATTAAAATAAAAGTTATTAGTAATAATTTTAATTATTAAAATAGTCAATATTAGTGTCAAATAATTTTATTTAATGAATGTAGTTGATATTAAATTTATTTTTTCACGAATTATTCTGGGTCACATCTCAAAATCTACCCGTATAAAACTGAAAGGTGAGCATGAAACAAGTGCAATTGGGCTCAACAACAATGCTTCCTTCTACCACTTTGAGAGGAAAACGCATGTGCACTATGGTAGAGTAAGATATAGGGGAGGAAATTGACAAAACAGTGAAAAGGGCGAGTCTTTTGAACTCCACCTAATATCTAAGGCTGAATCCTGAAAATAATATTTTGTAGGGAAATGCATGCCTCTGTAATATCTTATGGACTGACAGCAAGAATCTTCTCTCTCTCTTTTTTAATCCATATATAAAAGCACAAACCAAATGAAAATCTGATGATAAAAAACCATAGACAGGTCCCAGGCATTCATAGTTTGGCATGAAAGCCATAGCAAGAAAGAATCAGCCAATACTGAAACAATGCCAATAACACAGAAAATCTAACATTAAGACTCCCTCCACATTTCAGAAAATAGAAAATCATGACCTTATTCAGTGCATCAGGTAATGTGGTTAAAAAATGAAAAAAGAAAAACATAAATACCTCCTCGCTGTCCTAAGCTGACTCCGGGACTCAGCAGTGGTTCCCAGTGTATAACAGCCAAGTAGAAATTCCCAAACTTCTGGCCTAATAGAAGGATCCACACCCTAACACGCAGCAAACGATGTCATATAGCTACACAGAAATTCCAACCTACTTCGTAGAGATATGAAACCCAAAATTATAGACTAGAACCAAATCAGCACCATCTCATTATTCAACAAAGGACTGGAAAATAAATTTAAGGGGGCAAAATATAGCCACAACGAGACAGCATACCCCCAAAACTATCAACTTGAGTGCTTTCCGAAAACCCGAAACCTTTCCATTACTATCAAAAGTCGACTCCCATTTCTCCGGCTTAAGCATTTTGCTTACCTGCAACATTAACAGCACAAAATCCCTATCAAGATAAAAAAAAAAAAAAAAACCTCACCGATAACACGAAATCTTATGAAATAAAAGGTTTGAGCAATCTTACAGTTATAACAACCTTTATAGGTGATTGAGAAAGACAAGGCTTTCTCATATCCTTCACCATTGTTCCTACTCTCTGTAAATTCACCACCGATATCGCTTTTCCACATTTCCATTGCTTCTCCTCTCTCTCTCCACCATACATCTACACCAAAAAAATCCTCCTTTTCTCTCTCTCTCTAATTATTTTTCTTAGTCCTTCCTAAATATCATCGCCGTGTAATTAACTGACAAGCTCAACAACTGCAATTGCGAAATCAAAATTAATGAACCCTCATTAACTGAATAATTTGATTAATGATGAAAAAACATCGAATTTAAATTAAAAAAAATACATGATATTAATAGATTAACTGGAAATTGGAAACGTCGATCGAAATGGAATAGACATGCAGCAATGATCGGATGATCCGAGCAAAATGTATGTACGCATGGAAAAAAAAGGGTACAAATATACACGTATGAAAAAGAAGGTATGTGTACGAATACGTACAAACGTACGGAGAGAGTACCTGGAGAAGAAAAGTGAGATCGCGGAGAATGGTGAGGACGAAGAAGATAGGAGGAGAAGGAGGAGGAGGAGTTTGTTGTCCTCCGTCGCCATTTACGAAGAATTTTGTTTTAAAAAAAAAAACAAAGAGAAGAAAATAAGAAAAAGAAAAAAGACCGTTTATTCTTATCTCTTTCTAGTTTTTTATTCTTATTTTTTCCCCTGAAATTTTTTTTTCATTTCTTTTTCATTTGTGAAAAAAATGCTTTCTTTTTTCCTTTAGGAAATATAAATTCTAATATGATTAATTTATCCTTTATGTTTTATGTTTAAGGGTATCGGGTCCATTAAGATATATAATTTGTATGCATACATATATTTTATAATTATGTTATTTTAAATTAAATCTAATTTGACTTTATTAATTTAAAAAAATATGTAATAATTAATTTGATTAAATTTTGATCAAAATTTTATTTGATTTCAAAAAAAAATTAAATTAAGATAATTTATTTTTTTATTTAAAAAATATATAAAAAATTATTTTGGATTAATTAAGAACAATGTGTTTATATATATATATATTTGGCTGCTTGGGCATGGGATAATGGGCGTGAATTTCTAGAATAGACTTTAAATACATAGTTTTAAAATCCAACGAACAACTTGAGTTTATAAAAAAAATAAGAAAAATTAAAATTTTATTTGACTAGTCGGATGACCTGGCTGATGGTTATAATCCGTTGATTATTTTTTTAAAACCAAAACTATGTTGTTTTGATTTATAAAAAAAATTAGGATTGACCTGGTCAAAATTCGTAACCCGGGCCTTGAATCGGGTTAATCACCATGGCCGAATTTAAAAATACTGTTCGAATATACGTTATTACATACCGAATGAAAACTCATGCTCTCCAGGTTTGTTTTCATTATATATATTTTTTCAATCGGATTTTGGATAAAGTTGAAAATACCATTCTATTTATTGTCTGGATTTAGGAGAATAAAAGAAAGAGATGAAAGAGAGTAGCTTTCCTTGGCATATTGAGTTGAAGTCAAAGTTATTGTTTTTTCTACTTTTGAAATCTCATAAAATGCGAATTTTCCCCCTTAGCTTCAGTTTCTGTGATCTCTGCGTTCGCATTTGCTAGTGTTTCTGAAGGGAAACAATCTTTGAGCTTTTAATTAGAGCTCACGAGGCATTCCTTATTACAACTGCATCAGTTTGAGTCCAAAATAATTGTGCGAAGAGACATTGTTCTTATTTGATAGTGTTACAAGCTCTGTATAAGCCCAACTGTTTGCAGACAGCTAATTTATGGACATATTTACTACCTTCACTGTTGAAAGTAAACTAGGTTTTACTTTTTTTTTTTTTAAAGAACAGAGGAATCACTCAAACGGCTGAGAATCAGTCGATCAATTCAAAGACAATTGAGAATCAGTCAACCATTTAAGTCGATAGAATACTTTTTCTATTTAGATTACGATTTTTTTATATTAGTTTAACTCCTTGATTGTCTAGAATTTTATGTCTATAAAAATACTTGTAATTTAGTATTATGAATAAGCATAAAAAAGAGAGAGAATCGCTAAGAGAGCGTAGAGAGAAATACTTAATAAAAGTATACCCTCCTTTCAATTTTCTTCTTGTTCTTGAGTTTTTAACCCTGCATTGATTTGTTGATCTTATATCACACATGTTTTACTTTCAACAAGTGATATGAGAGCTTAGATTTGATTATTTGACATGACCAATCCAAACTTTCTACTTCAATGTCCTAGGTTGACAAATAATAACTGTGAAATTTGGTGTATTCGAGTAAAAACCCAATAGGTTCCCAAGATGTATAAGAAACAGTTGAAAAAGACTTTTAAGAGCCTATAGATATAGCAACATTACCTTTAGCCTAAAAGAAGACCGTGTAAAAGGCACGAAGGAAGGATCAACGAGCACTCGCAATTATCCACTAATATCTGGATGATGCCACTTTTGAAATAGTGGTTAACGCAACCACTGCCAAACATGCATGTGAAGTTTACAAGAATCAAATTAAGGAGCTAACAATGTGAGAAATGCACATTTACAAAAGTTATGTGGTAACTTTGCAAAGTTACATATGTTTAAATCGGAGAGTATTTTGGAATACTTTGCAAGAGTATTAGCCATATACAATCAATTGAAAAGATATGAGGAGAAGGTGGAAGAGACACATGTGATAGAGAAGATCCTACGCTCGCTACAAAAGAAGTTCCATTATGTCATAGGCCCACAAGAAAAGAATCATTGCGATTTAAGAGGATGTGGGTGTATAAGTGTTTTTTTCAAAGCAAGATGATTCTTGGTATTCCTAAGAAGATAGAGGATCTGGACAAAGTAGAGGAAGAGGAGTAAAAAACATTTGGAAGAGGAGGTCAAAACAACCTTAACAGATTAACCGATCAATCGTATGAAGCAAATTGGTTGACCGGTTACATTGAGAGTGGCAATTCAAGATCTAGGTTTGACAAATTAAAAGTTAAATAGTATAAATGTCATATTCCTATATCTACCCATATGTACTCTATATTTTGTTAATTATTTAATTTGATCAAAAATCCATCGTAAAAAGGTGCTCACACTCCATAGCGGCAACAAGTATACCAGAAAACCCTAGATTTGGGTTCTTTAGTGTGTTTATATAGAGGAAGGAGAGTTCATCGGCCGTCCTTATGGACTATAAGAGTAGCTTTTATTCGGCCTATGGCCCATGTTAAATTTTATTCAAGAAATACGTGTATATATATGAAGGAGTAGGATTTACAGAAGAAATTGAAAAGCTATAAGCTGGTCTATAGACTCAAGAATGATGGCCGACCGTTCATAGCTCTTCCCTTGAGGCACCTGGAAAAAAACATATGACACGAGAACTTTGCTAGATCTTGCTAACTAAGCAGCACCAATTGCAGATATGAAAAAGACATGCTGGCTTTCACAGGTTGCCATCACATTCTTACAGAAACTGAGAATAAGGAGTTAACGGAATAAATGGAGTAGCACACCGGAGAACAAAATCATCAAAGGCACATAGCAGTGATTTGAAGGGTTTTGCCCCATGACTACAACAGGGATTAGTTGCAGTGTTTCTTGAGGCGATGGGATTTACTTCTGCAGGGAAAAATTATGGTCGTGACGGAATTAAATCACTCGTAGCTAAGTACCCAAATATATACACTCATTTCTCTCTGGAAAAGGAAGAAGAATTGAAGCCAAATAAGGACTGCCAAAACCAGCTAGCTGCCATGGACTAGTCGAGAGTGGTGTTTTTGTTCATAGCTATGATGGTAATATGGCCAAAAGGCAGTTACAGGTGACAGAAAATATGAAGGAATTTTGTTGATTTGCCAGATGAGATTTGCAATGTCGAAAATTCTAGCTTCAATGAAAATGGATGGGAGCATAACAAATTCTTCTAGGTTTTTTTTTGGTTTTTTTTTTTATGCAGAGCCTCTGTTGTACCCAAAGCAATAAATTCATGATTCGATTATTTTTGGTCTAGTCCGATTTTTACCTATAAAAATAATCAAATTAAAATTTTATAAAATATAAAAAATAAAATTGAAACCGAACCGAAACGAAACCGATCCCAACCTACGGGTTTTGGTTTGGTTCGGTTTCGGTTATTTTATATTAAAAACCAAAAACTATACTGTTTTTTGAGGTTTTTTTGGACTTTTTGACGGGTTTGATTTAGGTTCGGTTCGGTTTTTTATTTTTTTCTATTTGGTTCAGTTTATTTTTAACTAAATCGGTTCGGTTCGATTGAGATTTTTTGGTTTCTTGATTTCAGACTTATGAAACCGAACCGAACCCAAATCAAACCAAATATTTTTTTAAATATTCTAATCAGTTTAATTAATTTTTTTAATAACTTGATTTTTTTAATTATTTGTTTTTTAATTTTCTTGATTTAATTAATTTTTCATTTTTTTTTTACCACTACTTTCTTTTTAATTTACTAGTTACTATTTATAGGGTAAAAATGAGTGTACTGAGATTAGTTAAATCTGATTAAAAATTCTAAAATCCAATTAATTTTATCATTTCTAATTATTCGATGGTTTAACAAGTGTAAAATAAATCACTCCATGTCAGAACATAAGTCATGTCTAGAAATGATTTATTGGCCTATATTGGTATTTGAGATGGGGTTAATTTGTCGAAGAAAGAGATGGAGTTTGTCATTAATCGAATGTTGGAGTTTGAGAAAAGTCAAAGTCAATCGGACCTTAAATGAGCAATTAATCGGACCTTAAAAAATTTACAAGTCCGAATGAGAATGATATGGCCGCCCCCCCCCCCCCCCATATTTATAGCAATCAGTCCCCCCACCCTCTCAGCACAAGCAGCTAGAATTCTTTCCCAGTCTTTTCAACAGTTTTTTCGATAGTTTTTGGCGTTTCTTATAAATTCTTTCACAGTCTTCTCAAGCTTTATACATACAGCACAGGAAAACCATGGAGAATAGTGCTCGAGTTATCAAGGGTTTTATTCTTTCAATTCCAGAATCTGTGTCCCGACTCTGGCATAGAGCACGACAACTGGAATCACAGCAGCTACCACCTCCCACCATGAACCAAGAAGATGAGGCTGAGCAGGAAATGGAATGGCAAAAGGTGCTTATAAGCACCTGCTTCACATCAGGACTTCAAATAGCCCTTCATTTTCACCAAATTACTGATTCCAAACTCGATTCCTTGCATTTAGTCTGTATCCTTGTTGCAATTATCTTTTCTTGCCTCTTTGTTTCACATTTTATCAACCCCACCAAGTTTCCGAGGACATCCAAAGTGTTGGGTAAAGCTGCAGTTTTCCTGGCAGCCACCGTGTTTTTCATCACCATTTCAATCCCATTCCCCCCTGCTGTCAAGTGGGCTACTTGGATAATCTATGCCATTTCGTTGCTTGTTATTGCAATCTGCAATTTCTGCTACTAGACACGAGCTTTACTTGGCATGCATTTTTTCTGTCAGTGTTTGTATATGTTCTTCGTAATAAGGCTTGCATTTTAAAAACGAACATGCTGTTTCGTTGCTGCGTGTGTCTGTATTTTACTTAAACATCATATATCAAAAAGTTGAACACCATATTTCTGGTTTTTCCCCTCCTATGTATATCCTCCAAGCATTTTCCAATAGAAAAGCAACTCAAAAGTTCATGATCTTTATCTTCAATTTCAAGCATAACAGGAGCGCAATGTTGCATTGACTGTTAATTTAACTAGCAAGATATTTTCATCCTAATTACATCATCTTGAAAACTAGTTGTTTTATTATCACTTGGTGCTTGAATTAACCTGGCCAGATCTAGTGGATCGGTCGTTAAATAACTCTTGCAAACTTCAAATTCTTGGGTCATCCTTTTTATCCCCTACCCATTATCTGTTTCATGAAATTTGGTCTACAAAGTGGAGAAAGAAAAACTCCCGCACTTCCTTTATGATGATTATTAACATGATCATGATACTGCAACAACAGCAAAAACTAAAATCCTCTTTTGTCTTTCTGTGCGGTGTTTGGTATCAACTGTGCTAAGATTTGATTTGCATTTCCTAAGCTCAATTACAGTATCAATTTGTTTAACCAGAATGTCTTTTAAGGTATTCGCACATGTCCTATGAGTTACAACATGTGAAAGTGATTGTTCTGTTGTAACTATAGCTTTCATCGCCCGAAATTGAATGTTCACATTTTATGAGATTATCATTTTTCTCAATTTGTTTTTGTCATCCATATTTGCAGCAGCAAGGAAGGGAAGCCTGGTTCTTCTCTGGTCTCCTCAAATGTGAGATTTGACTCACCTGGGAAGCAAATGTCTAAATATTTGGTTGGTCCGTTTACAGTGAGCAAACCTACCAGTCCAAAGGACTTAAAGTTAATCCAATATGTCTTTGATTCTTCACTGATTGTGAGGTCAGAATCTTTTTCCCCAAGTTATTGCTTGCTTAGCTGAATGCATTTAAGTTCACGAGTTGACCTATTCTATACCTGTTTCTGCTAGTGAGACTATTGTTCATTGCAAGAACTATCATTTATCTCGGAGGGAACTATACTCACTGAGACCACAGACCTGGCTTGATGATAACGTCCTTTCTACGATATCTGATGCCATGACTCTAGTTAAGAGGAAGATGGAAGATTCTGTAAATTGGTATCTGCCAATTGTTTTTGCGGTAGGTTCCTAGATCATATTTGTACAAGTGACATCTTATTCTGTTCAATTTTACAAGTCCACTACATGAAAAAACACAATTTCCTTATACTCACGTGTTGTACAGGCGAATGCAGAAGATCCATCTAAGTGTATTTCTTTCGCGAAAAAGCACAGGATCAAGGAAAACTACATTTCAGATCTTTTATGCTGTGAAGAGGTAAGTTTGGTTTTCTTTAGTCCAATTAATGCATCCCATGCTTAGTTATGCTTAATTATTTGCAGGCGTTTGTTCCTGTCTTTGACAAGGAAAGAAGTCATTTCTTTCTATTTGTTCTACAATTGAAAAAGCAAGTTGTAGAGATATGGGATTCAATTGCTGCATCAAGTCAGAGTGATTGGGCTGACAGGCGACTGCATGAGTTGGTAAATGGCTGCATACCTTGCAACCCTAGTTAACCATTGTACTAATGGGCTTTATGAACTTTTTCATGCCAAAACATTTTTACAAACCAGTTGGTTAGCCTGGACCCCCTTTCCAAGGATGATATAGATCAGATCTACCAACAAGTTTGGTCCTTCACAGATTTCAGAGTGGAAAGACCATCGAATGTCCCACAGCAACCAAATGTGTGTGTGTGTGTGTGTGTGTATTTATGATCCACAATATATTGAGTATTTAGGTTACATATTGTTGAGTACCTTTAAAATACTGTAAGCCACATCAGTTGACATGATTTCTTTCTGTGCAGAGACGACTGTGGTGTATATGTTATCAAGTTTATGCTAGCACCAGAAGAAGTGCCAAATCCTGATTTTGTGGTAAGATTTTAACATTAATGTGCGCTTACTGAAGATAAAGGTATAGCGGTCTTTCTAATTATCTAGCCAACATGCAGTTCGACAGCGATACCGAGAAGTTGGAAGTGGTACTAAAATTGCTAGGGAGTGATGTCAACTCATGCAGGAATGATTTGGCTTCAAAGGCTGAGGCATATTATGAGCAGAGGTTTGGAAATCATTGAGAATTTTTGGCAAGAAACGAGAATATGAAAGACGTAAATCATCAATAGGAAAGAAAGTATTCAGACAACATATAGGAATTCAACTTCAAGGAAGCTTACCAGAGAATGTGGGCTGCATGAAAAGGAACTCAACGCTCATCAAATCAGATGTGAACGGCCATCATTGTAAACAAAATAGTATAATTGGTATAGGCATAAAATGGGAATATGGGAAACAGTCATCTGATTGCCTTGCCCCTCCTGCACATTCCTGTGGAGATTTCTGGCTGAACTAAAAACTATGAGTTGTTTCATCATTTCATCTATACCATGTAAATATTATATAAATGGAAACTGCTATGGACCTGTCTATGTAATCTGAAAATCTCAAGGATGATCATGGTGTTATATATAATAACGTGGTAGCTGCTGTGATTCTAGTTGTCCAGCTCTATGCCAGAGTCGGGACAGATTCTGGAATTGAAAGAATAAAACCCTTGATAACTCGAGCACCATTCTCCATGGTTTTCCTGTGCTGTATGTTATAAAGCTTGAGAAGACTAGGAAATAATTTATAAGAAACGAAAAAAACTGTCGGAATAGTATGCTTGTGATACCTTTCTGATATTGCCATCTTATTTATACCAGCAGAAAAGAAAGAGACGGAGTTCGTTGATAATCGGATTCGGACCTGAAAGTCAATCGAACTTGTAATTTTTTTTAAACTAAAAGTGATTAATTAGCTATTTTATATTAGAGTAGAAGTTGATGAATAAACCTTAATAATCAAACCTTAATAACTGGTAGTTAAATCTTAAGGTCTAAATTGATTCAATTAGGGATATAATTGAAAAGAAAAAAGTGATTAAAGACAAATTTGATTAAAATTGAAAAAAATTAAAATACAAGAATGGAAAATGTGGCAGGTGGAAAAGGCACAGCACATGACATCAAAAGAAAGAGATGGAGTTTGTTGATAATCATGTTTGAACCTCAAGATGAGAAAAGTCAACCGGACTCGTATGTTTTTTTAATCTAAAAGTGATATTAGAGTAGAAGTTGATGAATAAACCTTAATAATCAAGCCGCTAATGTTTTTGATTACTCGCTCGGATATTACCTGATTTACAATTTCATCCCATAGAAATTAATTATTGTTGATTTAGAATTCCATTTTAATAAACAGAATTTTCTTAATCAAGTCCTTTCATCTAAAATTATCACAATTGTTTCGACGAAAAGTGTCAAGTTCTCTTTAAAAATGTATATCATGTGTTTATTTCTTGATTTACGATTTCATCCCATGGCATTAGATATGGATAGAAGGATTCAATTGAGAAATGGCCAAACTTTATAAGGATCTAATTGAGAAACATTTTAGTTTAGGGATCAAATTGAGAGAGATGGTGGATAGATTGGTAACTAATTTAGTATCTAATACTTAATACAGCTGATGGCATGCTTACGAGCTTGAAAGAAACCATAAGTTAGCAGAATATTGAAAATGGTGTTTCTAAACTCCTTGAGCAATCACCTCATTTCTGGCACTGAAGCATTACTGCTCCACCTGAGTATTTTCTGTCGTCGTCGTCGTCGTCATCTTGCGTGTGAGCTTTTATACAGAATATTGAAAATGGTGTTTCTAAACTCCTTGAGCAATCACCTCATTTGTGGCACTGAAGCATAACTGCCCCACCTGAGTATTTTCTGTCGTCGTCGTCGTCGTCATCTTGCGTGTGAGCTTTTATACAATAACTCCTCGCCTTGCTATTCTTTTCTGCTGAGTATCAATATATAATTTGATAAATTATCTCAAATAAAATAAATAATAATCAAAATAATAAAGATCAAGCATAACAAATAAAAATATTGAAAGATGAAGAAATTATAATAATAATAATTACCACTTCATAAATTATTTCAAATAAAATAAGTAACAATAAAAAGAATAAGAATCAAATTTGATATATAAAAAATTTCAATTTAAAAATGATAAGGGAAAAGCAAATAACAATTATAAAAATATAAATCAAAATTAATTTAAAAATCAAATTCTAAGGGATGAAATTGAGAAAAAATATTCAAAACAAAATATATATAGCAATTAAAAGTTTGATGATCAAATTTGATATAACCAGTAAATAATATGATATTTTTTAATTTTTTATAATTTCTAGAAAGTATTTTCCGTCTAAAATAAAAGAGAAACACTTTTTTAAAAACTAAGATAAATTTTTCTTTGATTAAAAAATATTTTTTTATTAATTAATTTTTTTATTAATAAATAAACATAAAAAATTTAGAAAATAACTTTCCGTTCACTCTCCCCTCCCCTGTTCTTTCCGCTCCGCTCAATAAATTCAGGTGCCGGCCGGTAGGAGCACTAGCGTATATATAAAAAAAAGGCAATAGACGCCAGAGCCATTCTAGATCATACAAAGCTATAGAATTTACAGCCATACAAGGCCAAATCTATATTTGTTGATTTAAACAACGCCAAACATGATACTGGAAGATAAACTACACAAAAATATGTACTCTTAACACTTTCATTTTATTTCTCTTCTTCTTTATCTATATTTGTTGATTTAAACATCAAATTGTATTTTCTTCTAAGAACAAATTTAAACATGATACTGGAAGAAATGTTGTTGCCACTTCATAGTTGTTAATAACATGCAAGCCATATAAAAGAGTCAGTATTATTTTTGTTTTTTCTTTTCTATTTGATTTGATTCATTTTTATGTATGATGATATTTTTTTTATTGTTATAAAAAAAAAGTAATTATGTTTTTTTTATTAATAATTATACTTGTTATTGTTAAGTTTATTTAATATAATATTATTTTTAATTTTTTAAGATATATATAATCTTTTGAGCTTTCGTAAAATATTAAATGTTTTAAATGTAATTTAAATGAAAAATATATCTCTAATAAATTAATGAGATATTTATCTTCCGTGGATTCCAAAACATGGCAGTCATATCCCAGTACTTTTTGCTACTCAGCATTATTTTCAATAGTTTCCATGGATTGAGGTTGAGATGGTGGGCTTTGTTATCTCAATTTAAAAATACAAGTTCGATTGACTTTTTTCAGCCACTTCTGTCTCATATGGATCATTATTCAATTAAAAATACCTTATTAGCGTTTTTTTTAAGTCTCGAAAAGCACAAGGATGAAATTGAAAACAATTAAACTATGAGAATAGAAGAAAAATATCAGTAAATTTAAAGGGGCTGAAAATAACTTAGTTTTAAAACCCAATGCCAAAAGTCAACAAGTCAACCTCCTTCAAGTCTTTAACCACTCCTCATCGTTCCACTTTCCAGCCATGGATAAGATGATCTGAGGAGTGAGAAGAATTGTTGAGGACAAAATTGTCGAAATACAAATGGATTTGGAACATTTGTCTTGCGTCGATGATTATTTGCCTCCTGCAATGTTAAGACTACGGCAAAAGATGAAAAAAAGCGTTATCGTTGCTTAAAAATTCTTTAGGAATCGGCCTGCAAAATCTCCCTTACCCTCACTTGTGCGTCCCAAATTCTACGCTTCTTGAATATCGTCAACTGGAGGGTCCGAAAGGGCTTTCATGTCCAGAGCTTTTTGCTCGGGTATGGAATTGTGGATTTCCAGAATGGACTTCAAATGTACGTTATTACAGACCGAGTGAATACTCACAGCTATCAGATGCCATCTCTTGTGGATTATTGCGGGTATTATTGCCTTTCCGGTCTTTGATTCTGCTGCACCCATGCATTGCCGTGCTGTGCTGGAGCTTGTGACCATGGAGGAGAAAAAGGATTTTGATTTAGAGACGGAAAAAGGTTTCCAGGCTCTCCAGGTTTGTTTTCATTACATATATTTTTTCAATCAGATTTTGGATAACGTTGAAAGTACCACTCAATTTATCATCCGGATTTAGGAGAATAAGAAAGAGATGAAAGAAAGTAGCTTTCCTTCGCATATCGAGTTTGAAGTCAAAGTTATTGTTTTTTCTACTTTTGAAATCTCATAAAAAGTGAATTTTTCCCCTTAGCTTCTTTTTCTGTGATCTCTGTGTCTGCATTTGCTAGTGTTTCTGAGGTGACACAATCTTTAAGCTTTAAATTAGAGCTCATGAGGCATTCCTTATTACAACTGCATTAGCTTGCCATTAAATTATATGTGCAAAGAGACATTGGTCTTGTTTGATGGTGTTATAAACTCTGTATAAGCCCAACTGTTTGCAGGCTGCCGATTTACGGATCAATTTACAACCTCGACTTCGTCCTGAGGTATTTATCAGTAGTACCTTACAGTTTTTTCTATGCTAAATTAGGTTGTCTTCTGCTTTGTCTAATAGAATTTTTTTTCCCAGTGTTTTTCAAGGGATCAAAGAGCTGAGTTAACAGAAATCGCTACTGTTACCAGAGCTGTATGCCAAACACACAGATTGCCACTTGCTCTGACATGGATTCCTTGTGATTATACCTGGGGAGCTGTTGATGATATTTCAAAATCTCATGTCAGATTGTAATTCAGGTTTTTTGAGGACATGTGAACTTTCAATAGAGCGTGCAACTTGTTATTCAGATGAGGAGATGCAAGGCTTTGTGAATGCTTGTGAGCAACTATTTCTGAACACAGGGCAAGGTGCTGCTGGACAAGCCTGTGAAACATGTCTTCCTTCCTTTGAGCCTGATGTGAAGGAAAAGCATGTAAGCGAGTATCCTCTTGCTCATCACGCACGAAAGTATAATTAGAATGCTGCGGTTGCAATCCTGCTAAGGAGCACTGATGCTGATTATATCAATACATTAGAGTTCTTTCTCCCTATCCTCATGAAAGAGAGTTCAGAGCAGCAAGACTTGGTTAGGAACCTGAAGCTTACTCCACGGAAAACTTGTAAGAGCTTGAGAATGTTTTCAAAAGAAGAATTACTCGGGGAACGAGGTTCTAAAGTTAGTAAAAACAATGATAAAATTGAACCTGCTCCAGATCCTGATGGTAATATGTTCATCATATGTGCTGATAATAAACAGCGAAAGGTATCTGAAGTGTGGAAATGGTTCGATAAGGTTATAGAAGAAAATTGTGCAGTATGGGCCATATGTAAAGGATGCAAAAACAAGTATACAGGGGATAGCAAGAAGGGAACTTCAAATCTACACAAACACTTAAAACGTTATTCAAAAAATAGACGGAGAGATGCAAAAACAAATATGTTTGTCCAATGGCGAAGATATTGAAGTTATCTAGCATCACCTTCTAAGGACACCACTTGTCTGACATCACATGATCCAGATTCTGATGATAAGTTCCTGGGATTCCGTGAGTGGCATAAGCAGAAAGATGATGGCGATGTGGTTGCTTCACAAAAACTTGATCTTAATCGGTATTTAGGAGAGCCTTTGGAAAACCGGGATAAGGTTTCTGATGTATTAGCTTGGTGGCGAGTCAATACTCCAAGATTTCCAGCACTTGGTGAATCCAAAATGGCTCGTGATTTCTGAGCAATTCCAATATCAGCTATTCTATCAAAGTCTACTATCAGCGGTGCAGTTGCATTCAATGGTTTCAGGCCAGAGATCATATAGAGGCTTTAATATGCGGACAGGACTGGTTGGAAAGCCCCGAAAACAATTGAGTTCTTCACTTTCTAGAGACAGGTGAATCCAAAATGATTCTTCCCCCTAAATTTCTGAACATTGTTTTCCTGTTTTTTTTTCCTGCCATTATTGGTTAATGAAATTTGGCTGCAAAGTCACACACTTCCCTTGTAATGATTATTAACAGGGTCATGACGCTAAAACAATAGCAAAAGCTAAATTTGATATGCATTTCCTAAGCTTGATGGTGCAACGTTCATAAATTATAGTATCAATTTTTTTAACCAGATTGTTTTTTTAAGGTATTAGCATATGTCTTACGCGTTGACAACATGTGAACGTGATTGTTCTGTTGTAACTATAGTTTTCGTCACCCGAAGTTGATTGGAGGGCACTGAACATGTAACCAATTTCGATAAAATGTTGACATTTTATGGGATGATCATTTTTCTCAATTTGTTCTTGTCGTCCATATTTGCAGGAGCAAGGAAGGGATTTCTGGTTCTTCTCTGGTCTCCTTAAATGTGAGATCTGACTCACTTGTGAAGCAAATGTCTAAATATCTAGTTGGTCCGTTTACAGTGAGCAAACCCACCAGTCCAGAGGACTTGAAGTTAATCAAATACGTCTTCGATTCCTCACTGAATGGTAGGTCAGAATTTTTTCTAGGAGTTCTTGTTTGCTTAGCTGAACGATTTTACGTTCACCTGTTCTATACTTGTTTCTGCTAGTGAGATTGTTGTTCAATGCAATAATTATTATTTAACTCGGCGGGAATTATGCCCCATGAGACCATAGACGTGGCTTGATGATAACGTCGTCCTTTCTACATTCTTAGCTCATAGATACTACATAAAAAGTTTGAATGGCCCATATTATGCTGTATTGATCAATGGTTATACATAACACCGTGATTACACTGAATTTCAACACCTTATAACATGCAAATGGAAGCCTTGTTACGAAGAACAAATACAAACACTAACAGAAAAAACATATGCCATGTAAAGCTCCTGTCTAGTAGCAGAGATTGCAGATTGCAATAACAAGCAACGAAATGGCATAGATTATCCAAGTAGTCCACTTGACACGAGGGGGGAATGGGATTGAAATGGTGATGAAAAACACGGTGGCTGCCAGGAAAACAGCAACTTTACCCAATACTTTGGATGTCATCGGAAACTTGGCGGGGTTGATATAATGTGAAACAATGAGGCAAGAAAAGATAATTGCAACAAGGATACAGACTAAATGCAAGGAATCGAGTTTGGAATCAGTAATTTGGTGAAAATGAAGGGCTATTTGAAGTCCTGATGTGAAGCAAGTGCTTATAAGCACCTTTTGCCATTCCTTTTCCCGCTCATCATGGGGATTGTCGACCAGATCTTCTCCGAGACGTGTTAGCTGCTGTGATGCTAGTTGTCGTGCTCTATGCCAGCGTCGGGACACAGGTTCTGGAATTGAAAGAATAAAACCTTTGATAACGGAGGCACCATTTCCCATGAGTTTCCTGTGCTGAATGCTATAAAGCTTGAGAAGATTAGGAAATAATTTATAAGAAACGAAAAACACTATCGGGATAGTTTATAAAAGGTTTTTTTTATATATAATTGATAATAGTTTTTTTTTTAATTTGAGATTTTTACTTTTCGTTTTAAAAATATTTTTAAGGAAATATAATTTTTTTATTTTTCATATCAAAAATAAATTCTTTAAAAAATATATTTTAATTTATTTTTAAATAAAAAATACTTTAAAAAATAAATACTAGCAGCACTAAAGCTTCAAAGTCTACAAATTAACTCAAGAGCTCAGAGAGAATTTGCACAGAGGAAAAAAATGCAAAAAACCTTAAATTATTGTTGTAAAAAAGAAACAGATCGAGAATCACCTGAATATTCAGCGTTATATTCAAGAATACTTATGGTATACAGTCAATGCAGCTCTTCATTAAGTTGGGTCTATTTTGTTTCACCGGAAAAATCGAGAACCAGAAAGGAAAGGTCTTTAATAGAATGCCAGTGCTAGCGCTTCATTTTTATAGGTCTTCATGTGGTGCCAAATGATGCTTTAATGACGTGAAGCGGAACCCCATTTGTCAGTGAGGAGAGTGGAAGTACGTCATGTAGACCTGTTTTATTCTATTGTTATGAAGGTGCTAGAAGCTTCTGTGGTTTTGAAAGTTTTTTAATTTTTTTAATATACTAATGTTAAAAATGAAAAATATATATTATTGAGTGCTGAAATTTGAACTCAAATTGTTAGTGGGATATATATTGGGTGTTCGTGTAGTTTGTAGATGAATGAACAAATAAAGAAATTCTCTTTCATTTGTTAGTGGAATATGATGTTTTATTGTATAATAAATCAAATGAAAGTCATGATAGACTAATAGATTTTTTAATGTTATTATATTTATATTTACAATATAAAGAGATAGCAATTCACAATAAAAAATCATTAAATGTTGCCAAAATACTGTAGACGTGCATTGTTTACTATCTGGATGGTTCAAAATTTTAATTTTTTTTAATTTTATCTTTAAATTTTTTAATTGCTTATTAAGCTAAATTCAAGGTAATTAAATCAAATTAATTAGTTAACACAGTTGAAAACATATTATCAAAATGAAAAATATATCATAAATAGATAATGATTTAAATTTTTTTATAAAATTTTATTTTGGTTCTCAATCTTCTTATATTATATTTATTTAGTCTTTAAATATCTTTTTAATGTAATTTTAATATAAAAATTTATTTTTATTATTTTTTATTTCTAGTTTGAGGAGAAAGAGATAGAGGTCATCAAATTCCTACTATATATATAAAAAAATATTATTAGCTATGATTTTATTATCAAAATAGTTGATATTGGTATTAAATGATTTTATTTAATGAATGTAATTTATATTAAGTGTTTCTTTATATGAATTATTCTGGGTCACATCAGTCTTTTTACCGTGAACTGCATTGTATAATCTACAGTCAAAGTCATAAAACAAAAAAAAAATTATAATGAAATAGAAGCCTCTAACATCAAAACCATTGTTAATTTAAGCCCACACCAGTCGTTCCCTACAATTCACGTCATGAAAATTTGATAACTTAATAGAAAAAAATAATTGACGGGTTTACCCAGAATTAACTGGGTTAACCCGTCAAGCCCGGGACACGTGTCATGAAAGTCTGATAATTAAATAGAAAAAAATTTAACATTAACAAACTAACTAAACGAAAAAAATTAATTAAAAAGAAAAAAAATTCAGGTTAATTCGTCAAATTACATTAACCCGTCAAATCCGGGATCCGTATCATAAAAGTCCGATAACTAAATAAAAACATTAACATTAACAAACTAAACAAATAAACAAAATTATTAAAACAAAAAAAAAATTTAACCAAAAAAAACAGTTTAGCGTTTCATTGACTTTTTAATATATGTTATAATATAATATAATAATTATAATAATATAATATATTAATAATGGGGAAAGTAAAAGAATAATAAAATAAAAAAGAATAATAAAAAAAACAATCTTGGAAAAAAAAACATGTAAAGCCAAAAAAAAAAAGAAAAAAAACGAAAAAAATATAAGAAAAAAAAGAAAAAACAAAAAAAAAAATGTGGCGTGGGGAAAGTTAGAGTACTTTCCCCACACGTTTTAGAGTATTAACTAATGTTGGAAGGTGTTGAAATTCAGTGCAATCACGGACCACGGTGTTATATATAACCAGTGATCAATATAACATAATAAGGGTCAGTCAAACTTTTTATGGGCTTGCATCTTTCGATTGGAGAATTTGATGGGCTAAGCTTAGGTAGGAGCCTAGATACGGCCTGATTATCTTATGTCTTGCCTGTTAAACTTCTTCTACAAATTAAATTAGGGCTAACAAAACCCAATGATTGACAAAATTCTTAGAGACGTTTCTCAAAATGTTTTTTTTTTAATTAAAAATTATTTTTTTATGTTTTTAGATTATTTTAATGTGATGATTTAAAAAATAATTTTTAAAAAATAAAAAAAATTATTTTAATACATTTCTAAGTAAAAAGTACTTTAAATCGTAACCGCTATGATAATTTCAAACAGGTTGTTAACCAACCCTTAATTGTAATTGTAATTGTAATTGGCACCCATGCTATCCTTAACCTTGAAAACTTTATTTATTTATTTAAAATATTAGTTATAGACCTAATCAATGAAGATGAGTCAATCATATTATAGGAGCCCAGTGCAATTAGGAAGTCTTTACTCATTTTCAGCAATATCTATGTTGTAAAACCTGAGATATCACTAAATTTAAAGGAGCAGAAAATAAGTTAGTTTTTAGAAGTCAGCCTCCTTCAAGTCTTTAGAAGTCAAGTAAAGATTGAACTTCTTTCAAATTTATCCTCTTTTCAATGATTACATAACAAGATGGTGATTGAGCTTTAAAATTTAGGCAGGCAATCCAAATGCACTTGAGATTCTCAGCCAGTTCTGCTGGTATAAGCAAGCTTGCTTTTTTTCAGTCAAGAGAAACACAAGGATGAAATTGAAAAGAATTAAACTATCAGAATAGAGGTAAAATATCAGTGAATTTAAAGGGGCAGAAAATAAGTTAGTTTTAAGACACAGTGCCAAAAGTCAACAAGTCAACCTCCTTCAAGCCTTTACCTACACCTCATCGTTCCACTTTCCAGCCACTATGTTATAAGATCTGAGGAGTGAGAAGACTTGTGGCTAAAAACATTGTCGAAATACAAATGGATGTGGAACAGTTGTCTTGCGTCGTTGATGATTTGCCTCCTGCAATGTTAAGACTACGTGCAAAGATGGAAAAAGCGTTATCGTTGCTTAAAGATTCTTTAGGAAGTACTGGTTGTTTTTTGGCACAATTTTGGGCTCTAGATAGGCGTGGACTCTCCCTGGAAAATCTCCCTTACCCTCACCTGTGCGTCCCAAATTCTACGCTACTTGGATATCGTCAACTGGAGGGTCGGCAAGGGCTTTCAGACCACGACATTTTAGAGCGGGCATGGCTAGATGGATTTCCAGAATGGACTTCAAATGTAAGTTATTACAGACCGGATGAATACGCACACCTATCAGATGCCATCGCTTGTGGAGTAAGGGGTATTATTGCCTTTCCGGTCATTGATTCTGATCAACCCATTAATTTCGGTGCTGTGCTGGAGCTCGTGACCATAGAGGAGAAACAGGATTTTGATTTAGAGAAGGAAAAAGTTGTCCAGGCTCTCCAGGTTTGTTTTCATTATATATATATATATAT
>Ga0325404_1001705_pt1 | contig 23289 bp, 16 predicted proteins | sample PopdelMetagenome_18_FD_205664 | JGI IMG/M metagenome (GOLD analysis project Ga0325404, IMG submission 205664) | Populus deltoides microbial communities from Bellville, Georgia, United States - Xylem-Control-R1 | ecosystem: Host-associated > Plants > Phyllosphere > Stem > Wood/Secondary xylem...
TGGATTAGATCACCTCATTATTTAAAAAAGCTGTGGTTCCCTGTATTTAATTATATTTATCACGTGAAAAGTGATGACAAATCTTGCTTCCAATTAATAACAAATTGTCATCATTTTTTTCTTAACAACAATTATCATGGGTATTTATGTTTGATGTGGCCACGATTAATATATATTAAATTTCTTAAGCGATAATTTACTAAAAAAAAAAAAAACCCTAAACACTCCCATTTCACATAAACATGCAGAGATATGATGCAAGGACAGGCAAGTGTAGAAAATATATTAATTGGTATAGTAGTGAAGACCTTATGTTCCCATTGACTGGACAAGAGCTGGGCGGGTAGAAATGGGTGAAGGTGGTTGGACAAGAAACGTATAAACAAATCTGGTGTAACCAAGGCTCAACCCTCGTGCACAAATTTTCGCCATAGAACTAAGTCAATACATGCCAGTTCTTCGTGTCTTCATCATGGTCAATACCAGAAATGCTAGGTTTTCTTGTAATATTGTTACAACCCTAGTGACAGTTTGGCAAACCATTTTTCTAGCCCTCGCGCAAAGATGGCATTTTGGAGAATTAGTCAGCATAAGAAAATCAAGATTTCCATGCACCATCTTTGTCAAAGTGTTAGCTGTAATTATCAGGATAAAAAAATGGACTGCCAAGTCCTGCTTCTTCTTGAAGGAAGATTTATTATATAAAAGGACCAGCTCCCTTTGCTTGCTCTTCTTGTTGATGTTATAAGGCTTTGTTTGCAAGCATCATCCGTATTCTGTCTAGGGTTTCCATATTTTCTTGTTTGCTCTTAGCTAGCTAGTGCTTGAAAATGGAGGAAAATCTTCCTCCTGGATTCAGGTTCCATCCAACAGATGAAGAGCTCATTACATGTTATCTAACACGCAAGGTATCAGACACCAGTTTCACCTCCAAAGCCATGGTAGATGTTGATCTCAATAAGTGTGAACCTTGGGATCTCCCAGGTAATCATCATTATTATTATTATGCATGTTTCAAAGTTTTTACTCGTCTATATCTTCTTAAAATAAATACACGCCTACTTTTCTTCCTGCTTTTGCCTGCAGTTCTCCATTTATGCTTCTAGTGTATGGATTCTGGAGCATCAAATAAGTTGTCCATGAATTTAATCACTTTGAGAAATTTCTTGGGTAATTGTCATTGTATACATAGTTCTAAGCAAGACGGTGATTAATTCTATCGGGAAACCATTTTGTCAAAAACGAGGAATGGGAAAGGAAAAGGTCGGCCGTGGAAAATTCCAAAAGCAATAAAATAATCCTTTTTTTAACAGTATTTGGACACGTTATATCTACCTCTACCTCTACCTCTTCCGTTTCTTAACTAATTACTTGCCAATTCTGTAGTCGAGAAAGTTGACGTAAAAGTAACATTGTCTCCAAATTAGTAAACTTGTCCTAAAGGGTGTTTACATGTATACATAGAAGATAGGTATTAAACCTTATACGATCACTGCCATGCTGAGAAGCCTGGACTATCCCCTTGAAAACTGGAAGTTGTGACAACATTGTATATGATTTTTATCTCTTTTAGTTCCCAATGATTATGGTATTTTGTGTAAGTTGTTGTCTTTCTCATTTAGAGTGGATTAATTATTGTTCACAATTTTATTTTATTTTATTTTGGAGATCTTTTATGAGAGCCAAACACTAGATGATAATATAGAATACAAATCGAATCATATATGTTTTACTATTTTGAAGAACTTGACGAATACAAAAATATATTACCATAAAAGATTAAACCAAAACAAGATAAATTTACAGTTCTCAAGAGTTCAAAATATTCACAACACCACTTTTTTTATTCATTGTTCTTCTTAATACTCATTTGAATTCAAACATAAAACTTCATTAAATAGAGGAGACATGCATGCCACTACTTAAATAAACCACAAACTATTCCTTCTATCTTTTTTTTCTTTTTTCCTTCTGTTAACAAGATCCTTAATTTCGAATCAAATGCTCAACAAAAAAGAAGAGGATATTTCAATGATTTCCATGATTTCTTCGCTAACATTGGTGGTACAAGTATGCAGTCGAAATTTGGTTTTTTTCATTATCAATTAAGCATTGATTTTCTTATTTCATCGTATTTGTAACAATTGTTGATTCTTCTACAACGGAAGAAATCAAATGAGACTGAAAGAAAAGCCAGAAGGAGCGATTCTAAATTAGCATGCATATTGTACAGGCAAGGCGTCCATGGGAGAGAAAGAATGGTACTTCTTTAGCTTGAGAGACAGAAAATACCCAACTGGACTCCGAACCAACAGAGCCACAGAAGCAGGCTACTGGAAAACCACAGGGAAAGACAAGGAAATCTTTCGTGCTGGAGTGCTGGTAGGAATGAAGAAAACCCTAGTGTTCTACAGGGGTAGAGCTCCAAGGGGTGAGAAAAGTAACTGGGTTATGCATGAGTACAGGCTAGATGACAAGCATCCTTTCAAGTCCACAAAGGTAATGAATATGTACTCGACATTTCAATCTTTACACGTTTATTATCATTCCATTTTCTATGTGGTCGGGGTTCATAAGACTAGCTAATTTCTTGACTGTTTCATTCTCGCAGGAGGAATGGGTAGTTTGTAGGGTTTTTCAGAAGAGCACAGAAGTCAAAAAACCACAGCAGGAACCATCCTCTCAGCAATCTCTAGGGTCTCCATGTGATACAAACTCAATTGTCAATGATAAGTTCGGAGATATTGCCAATTCATCCAGTGGGTTCCATAACATTTTAGCACACAGTTACAACAACGAAAGCAATGTAAATATGGACTCGCACATGAATTGGGCTGCAGCAAGAGAAGCAGCAACTCTCCCTTCACTCGCATGGCCTTCAGGATTGCTAAACACAAACCTTACAATGAATTCCTTGCTGCTCAAAGCATTGCAACTCAGGAGTTATCAACAAAGAGAAGCTACAACTACAAATTACTCGTTTCTGACAAATGGGATCCCTCATGAGTTTGGGGCTGCTTTAGGTTCAAATTTCCAAGCTTCTTCTTCTAAGGTTTTGGACTCAGCGCCACAGCCACAGCAGGAGCAACCATTCAGTTTGGACTCCATTAATTGGTAAAACTCTGATTAAAGTTGAAACTAACACACACTTTTCTGTTAATCTTCAAGAGGGGTATTCAAATTGTGACTCAGAAACACAAAGCTCATACCCAAGAATAATGCTGTTATCATTGTTAAATGTTGTAGTTAGATATTGTACAAGTTGGGAACCTTTCGTATATGTTTGTGAAGTACGGGAAAGGTCTCTAAACGTTCAAGTGTCAAGTTGGTGTCGTACTTGAAATTCAATGTCGAAATGAAGGAAAATCCCTGGTTCTTCGTTCCTGTTTTGTTCATGTTCCGCTTCATAACTCTCCACCTGTTAGTTCAACAAAAATTAAGGATTTCACAAATCTTTTCTTCTAAAGGCCAGCCTTGTTACTCGATACATTATTTTGTCGATCAAATTCCGATCCCTCTTTTCCATGCATGGCTTATGTAACTATGCCATTATTGACAATGATAACAAGTTTAAGAGGATAATGCATGCGCCGGTGCAAGTTTTACAATCTAGGACATTTGGAATTCCTAACTATTGTAGAATGTACTTATATAGGAAATATTGTATATAGAAAATATTATAGATATACTTTTGTGTGGTAACCTCCACCATTACTATTGTATATTGCCCTATGTATATATATAGAAAGGGTTGGCTAACCATTAGGTTAAGCCTCCCAATTATTCTCAACTTGGTATCGGAGTCTTCTGCCGTCAGAACTCTTTTTTCCCTTTCTCCATTTGCAGTCGGCCCTCTCTTTACTTTCTCTACATGGATTCTACTGCTGCCACCGACTTCTCCCTCTTCACAGGTGATGCAGCACAGCCAGCTAGCCCTCACCAAGCTACTGCCGCTGGTGCCCTTTCTTCCCCACAGTAGCCTCTACCTACAGAGCTTGTCTCTGATTCTTCCTTCGAAGTCCCTGCTATTCCTTTACCTCTCATGGAAATTCACGCTACAACTATTGTTCCTTTAGCGAACACTTACCAAGTTGTTTCGCTAAAACTTACGAACACAAATTATCTCTATTGGAGAATGCAGATGAAGCCATATCTCCTTGGTCAAGGTGTTTTTCACTTTGTTGACGGTTCTGTGCCGTGTCCTCCATCTCATATTTTTGATAGCTCTGCTGGTTCTTCCTCCATCATCAACCCTTCTTTTCTTCGTTGGAAGCAACAGAATCAACTTATTTTGAGTGCTTTGCTCTCCTCTCTCTCCGTGGATGTGTTGCATCTCGTGGTAGATTGTTATACTTCGCATTGTGTTTGGCGCACTCTTGAGAAAGCGCTTGCCTCTCCGTCTAATTCTCACATCATGCAACTACATGGCTCCTTTCAAGACCTTCGGCAAGTTGACTCATCGGTTAGTCTATACATGCAGCAAGCCAATTCGTTATTTGACGAATTGGCTGCTGCTGGTCACCCAATATCTCTTGAAGATTTCAATCTTCATGTGTTTCGTGGCCTTCGTGGTGAGTTCAAAGACTTGATAACAAGTCTTATAACCAAGGCAGAACCGCTATCCTATGCTGATCTTCACAGCCACCTTCTTACCCATGAATTTTTGCACAAGAACTCTTTCCATTCCATGGATGCCGCTCCTTCTCTGTTGTCTTCTTCTTCTCTGTCGCAGCAGCCACCTCTGATGCCAACACCACAATTTTTTGAACACCATGCTATGTCTCATCACAGCCCTAACTTCAGCCGTAACAGGGGTCGCTCTAGAGGTAATTGGTGTCCCCACAGCAACCGTTCCACTCCCTAGAACAGGGGCCAATTTGCTGCGGATTGGCGGCCAAACCACTGGTAGCAAACCAGGCGCAATTCCAATGTTGGGTAGTGGTCTGGACAGCAGCATGTACGCTGCCAATTGTGCTCCGGTTTTGGGCACACAGCTCCCCATTGTTCCCAGTTTCATGGCAGCTCTCCGCAGCCTTCTGCTCATCTTGCTATTGGGAATATCTCTATTGCGACTTGGTTCCCCGACACCGACGCAAATCAACACGTCACACCTGATCTTGGAACTCTGACTGATTCTGCACCCTATCTTGGTAATGATTATTTGCATGTTGGTGACGGTAAGGGCCTTGACATATCCCATATTGGACATACTAAATTACATTCCCCAAAACGCATGTTTACATTATCTAATGTTCTCCATGTGCCTCACATTACCAAACCGTTGTTATCTGTTCAAAAATTCTGTCGTGATAATCATGTTTATTTTGAATTTCACGCTTCTACGTTTCATGTGAAGGATCTCGTCACCAAGGAAGTTCTCCTTTCCGGTCAGAGTCATGATGGCCTTTATGTCCTCCCTGAGTCTTCTAGCACGTCAGTTCCTCAAGCTTTTTGGTCTCCTTGCATCTCCGCGAATGCCGACCTGTGGCATCGTCGTTTAGGTCATCCAACCCCTTGCATTTTCAATTTGTTAGTTTCCAGCAATAAAATTGTATGTAATTCTAGACGTTCTCTTACTCAGTGTCAAGCTTGTCCTTTAGGAAAGTCGTCCCGTTTGTCATTACGACCTACGGGTCACAAAACTTCTGCCCCACTTGAATTAATTTTCAGTGATATTTGGGGTCCTGCCCCTATGTTTTCTTCTGATGGCTTCTGCTATTTTGTTATTTTTGTCGATGCACATACCAAACATATATGGTATTATCCGCTTATTGCGAAATTTGATGTTTTTTCCACTTTTCAACGTTTTCAAACACTTGTTGAGTGTCAATTTTCTCTTAAAATTAAATCTGTTCAAACTGATTGGGGCGGTGAATATTGTAAATTAAATAAATTTTTTTAGACCATTGGTATTCATCATCGGTTAATTTGTCCTCATACTCATGAACAAAATGGCACTGTTGAACGTCGTCATCGACATATTGTCGAAACTGGCCTAACCTTTTTAGGTCAGTGTAGTGCCTAATTGCGATTTTGGAACTATGCTTTTGAATCATCGGTCTACCTTATTAATCGCATGCCTACTCTTGTTCTCCAAAATACATCTCCGTTTGAGTGTCTATTTCGACGCACTCCTGATTATAACTTCCTACGTACTTTTAGGTGTCTTTGTTTTCTCTTTTCGCGTCCATATCATGCTCATAAATTAGATTTTTGGTCTTCTCCTTATGTGTTTTTAGGTTATAGTTCATCCCATCTTGGTTATCGTTGTCTTGACTTAGAGTCTGATCGTATTTATGTCTCCCGTCATGTTCGTTTTCATGAAAATATCTTTCCTTTTGCGAAGTTTGAACAGGTAACATCCTCACCAGTACCTCCCACCCCACCTACTTATCTTCCATCCTTGCACCCTCCTCCATCCTTTCAGCCTACTACTTACCAAACCGGCCCCAACCACAACCCAATTCTGCCCTCTACCGCACCCCACCAGCCTACCCCTTTGCCCATTGATTCTGCCACCCCTTCATCACCATCCCACACTATCATACTGTCACCATATGCTCGTCTTTCCAATGATCATTATGCAGGTATAGGTTCTCCATCACCAGATGTGCATATTCTCAGGTCTGCTGCAACAGAGCAGCCTGGTTCTACAACAGCTCATCCTAGTTCTGCAGCAGCCTCACCAGTGTTTGCAGTGCCGACCAGTCCCTCTACTGCTTCTCCAGCTGGTCTGCAGCTCTGTGTAGACCTCTCCTCATATCCTCTTCAGCCTCTTCCAGGTACAGGTCACACTTCTCCATGCCCAGCTGCTCGTCAACATCCCATGGTTCTTCGTCCAAGGCAGCCCAAGACAGCGATGTCCACAACCACTGCCGCAGCCTCTGCTGTCTCCTTCACCCGGGTAGTTTCTCCTCCCTCTCATGAGCTACTTGTTTCTAATGATGCTAACAAATATGAGGCGTGGCATAGTGCTATGCGTGAGGAAATTCAGGCTAACAAAACTTGGACCTTAATGTCGTTTCACCCCTTCATAAATGTTGTTGGTAATCGGTGGGTATAAAAGATTAAACGCATATCTGATGGCAGCATCGAGAGGTATAAGGCGCGTCTGGTTGCTAGAGGTTTCACTCAGTAAGAAGGTATTGATTACTCTGAAACCTTTAGTCCAGTCATCAAACAGGCGACCGTTAGATTAGTCTTCTCCATTGCAGTTTCATGTGGTTGGAAAATTCATCAGCTTGACATCCATAATGCCTTCCTCAATGGTGTTCCTTAACGAGGAGGTCTACATGACATAACCTCCAAGTTTTGTTGATTCTGCTCTCCCCTCTCATGTGTGCCGATTGCATAAATCTCTATATGGTTTAAAACAGGCTCCGCGGGCTTGGTACACTCATCTGAATGATTTCCTGTTATCTATTGGTTTCCGTGCCTCTAAGGTGGATACCTCATTATTTATCTTCTCTGTTGGTGCTGTATTTTGTTATCTTTTGGTCTATGTTGATGATATTCTGCTTACGGGTAGTAACTCTCTTCTGCTTCAACGCCTCATTCAGCTACTGAGCTCAGAATTTAAGCTTCGCGACTTGGGTTCTGTTCATTACTTTTTGGGTATTGAGGTTCACTCTACTAGTATGGGTCTTATGCTCTGCCAGTATAAATATATACTTGACATCCTCACTCAGGCTGGTATGTTATCTTGCAAACCTGTTGATACCCCTATCTTTACATCCAAAGCTACCATTCTGCTCGATCCATTGTTTTCTGATGCTACCCGCTTTCGTCAAATTATGGGTGCTCTTCAGTATCTAACTTTTACGCGCCCAGATATTTGCTTTGCTGTTAACAGAGTCTGTCAGTTTATGCATGCTCCTACAGATTCTCATTGGGCTACCGTGAAACGCATCTTGCGTTATCTTCGGGGCACGGCATCACATGGCTTACATATTACTCGCAGTTCTTCTTTTGCCTTACATGATTTTACAGATGCAGATTGGGCAGGTAGTGTTGAGGACAGAAAATCTACGGGTGGTTACCTTGTGTTTTTTGATTAGACGCCGATTTCGTGGAAATCCGGTAAGCAACGCATAGTTGCTCGCTCTTCTACTAAGGCTGAGTACAAAGCCTTAGCTGATGGCACTGCTGAGGTTATCTGGCTTCAGTATTTATTAACAAATCTCTAGATTCTGTCTACTTCTGCTCCTATTATCTGGTGTGACAACCTTGGTGCCACTTATTTGTCTACGAATCCTGTTTTTCATGCTTGCACAAAACATGTTGAGGTCGATTATCATTTTGTCCGAGATAGAGTTGCAAAGAAGGAGATTCATATTCATTTTATTTCCTCCCAGGATCAACTTGCTGATGTCTTCACTAAGCCACTTCCTACTTCTTCGTTTACTGCTTTTTGTTTCAAGCTTCGGGTTGATCCTCCATCCTCAGCTTGAGGGGACATATTATAGAATGTACTTATATAGAAAATATTGTATATAGGAAATATTGTAGACATACTCTTGTGTGGTAACCTCCACCATTACTATTGTATATTGCCCTACACACACACACACACACACACACACACATATATAGAAAGGGTTAACCTCCCAATTATTCTCAACTCTAACTATGAATCCATTTGTACTTGATGGATTCCTTTAGAGAAATTAAGTTCAGGATAAAAAATAAAAAATAAAAAAACAATATATTGAAATTGGCTTTTAGAGCAGTGAGAATTGTACTTTTAGTATACAATCATGTACTTGGACTATTTTATGAATCTGAAGAAAAGACAGGAAGTTTTATAGGATTGATGTGGTGTTTTAAGGATGTAATATGAACCTTCATTTGACTTCCGTGTTCAAATCTTAAGACTAACACATGAAGGAATTAGTTGGCTTAGCGTAATAAAAAAAATATTTATAGAAACTAAAACAACACTATAATAAATAATAAATAAGTGTTTTCTTTTTTAAATAAATTGAATAACTTTCAAAAATAAGTTTAATTATTATTTTTAACTTTTTAGTTTTAAATGCCAATCTTTGACAGACATGCACACACACAATATACACATATACACACAAGCACATGCATAAATTCTATGAAGCTCACAAAATAGGTTCTATAAACTTATCATACTCAGTACACAGAAGTTTGTTTTTATAAAAACTTTAGGGGGGAGAGTTTATTTTTTATGTGGGATATGTTTACATATATTCATTACAAACTACTCTATAATCTCAAATTATATTTTAATATATATCTTTTTGCTTGATAATACAATTAAAGATATTTCTCAATTTAAATACTTAAATCCTACTAATATTCTCATATTAAACCATAATTTTTTCATGTACTATAATATTATGTGGGATGTGGGATATGTTTACATATATTCATTACAAACTACTCTATAATCTCAAATTATATTTTAATATATATCTTTTTGCTTGATAATACAATTGAAGATATTTCTCAATTTAAGTACTTAAATTCTGCTAATATTCTCATATTAAACCATAACTTTTTTATGTAGTATAATATTATGCACTCTAAAGACTATATCAAAATTGTTAACATGGTTTATAACTACTTTATGTTAATCTTGTCTTCATGAATTATAATAAAAATCCAAACTCTTGTTAGAAGTAATGCCACTTTTATGTTCATAAAAATGGAGTTCTTATCATATTCCCGCAACTTTAGAAAATCATATAATAAATTCTATCAAGAGCATATTCTCAACCAACTTATTGTTGGTTTCTTGAATAACATCCATACAGCAGAAATAATAAATGCAAAGTTATATTTATGAAAGAAAAAACTTACATAAAAATTTTGAAGGAGTACCAAGATGTGTTTACATAGACATGTGAAGAGATGACAAGCCTAGAACCCAAGGTGAGAGTTCATCATCTAGTGGTAAGGAAAAGGGTGAAGCCTATCAAGTACGATAAATGTTGCTTTCACCCTCAATTTATCTTGCAAATTAAGAATGAAGTTAATAAATTTATTTAAATGGGTTTTATTCCTATACAAATCTTAAATATAGTTTAGATGGAGAAAAATGATCAAATTTATGTTTCTATAGAATTTAGAGATCTCAAAATGCTTGTCCTTAACAATCATATTCAACTCTTCATTATCAAAATAATAGTTAATGCTACCATAAGACATGAGGCAATCTCATTCATGGATATTATTCTAGTTATAACCAAATTCAAATGGCTTCCAAGAATGAGGAGATGATAACATTTCAAACCTCAAAAGAATTATACTCTTTCAAAGCCTTACCCTTTAACCTTAAAAATACAAGTGTAACTCTTTAAAAGCAATACATAAGATCTTTGATGACTTGCTCTTCAACAATATTGAGTGTTATGTTGATGGTTTGGCAATGAAGTAAAAAAAAAAAAACAAACATCACCTACAAGACCTTTACGTAGTGTTTAAATGTTTGTCAATTTTTACTCAAAAATATCCTAATAAAATGTGCTTTTGTGTATCCTTAGGGAAGTTCTTGGAATTTTTTAAACCAATATCAAGGAATTAAGATTGATCAATCAAAAATTGATGTTACCTCAAGATATAGAAGCCAAGAAACATTATGAGTTGAAAAGTCTTTAAGAAAAATTGACACTATCTTTTAAGGTCTATTTTTAATTTAACTGGTTGATGTAAATAATTAAACCATTTCCTAAGAAGAGGAGTCACATCTCATTAGGATGAGACTTGTAATAATGTCTTTCATAAAATCAATTAGTATTTACTTAGTCTCTTAGTTTACAAGCATCAATCCCTAGATAACTCCTCATCCTTCACATTATACCTTAAATGCAGTCATTAGGCATGTTATTGGCATAAGAGAATAATTAGGGAAAGGAGAATATCTTTACTATCTTAGCAGAACATTGAATAGGGTCGAATTAAATTACTCACTATTATATAATGTACCTATATGGAAAATATTATAAGCATACTCATATGTTGTAATTTCAATCATTACTATTGTATATTGCCCTACAAATATATATATATATATATATATATATATATATATATAGAAAAGGTTGGTAAACTAATAGGTCAAGCCTCCTAAACCAATTGTAGTGATATAAAGAACAACCTTTTGTTTTTGCTGATGAAGAGGAAAACAATGAACTAAGTTCATGATTGAAAGAACAAAAAAAGAAAGAAGACAGAACTTAGTATTTAAGTATAAAGAACAAAGAGCAGAATTGAGTTATTCGGTTATTGTCATCCCTAGTCTTTTATTTATAGAAAAGGAAAAAACAACCATTACATAATTTTAAAGAAAACAAAACAAGAGACGTACCAGCCATCTTCTCCTTTATCTAAGGAGATGTATACAAGCTAGTTTAATCCTAGATAAGCTTAACAAATAAATTATAAACATATCCTAATCTAGATAATGATCTCAGCTAACAATTAGATAACCATGCAGTAGATTACTGCTAAGTAATCCTGTTCTAGCTTAGGTACCAAACTTCAACACTCCTCCTTGGTTCCAAAACTACACATTCCAATTCTTGCCCTCAGATCTTCAAACCTGTTTTTAGCTAACGGTTTAGTAAAAATGTCTACTAGCTGTTCTTCAGAAGTGTAGTAGCATAGTTCTAGTTCCCCTTCTTGCTGAAACTGCCTGATTGCATGAAATTTGATCTTCATGTGCTTGGTTCTATCATGAAAGACAAAATTTTTAGAAATGGTTATAGCTGACGTGTTGTCACAAAACAATGTTGTGGGATTTTGTTGATTGCAGTCTAAATCACTTAGCATCTTCCTTAGCCATATTAGTTGTTTTGTTGCCACATAAGCAACTATGTATTCAGCCTCTGCTGTAGAATGTGCCACCACCGATTGCTTCTTGAATTCCAACAAAACACACTCTTTCCCACAACAAAGCAGTAGCCTGAAATACTCATCATTCCTTCATCACTTCCTTCCTGGTCACTGTCTGAAAATCCAACAAGATTGATTGAGCTGGATTTCACAAAATGTATGCCAAAACTTGCAGTCCCTCTCAAATATCTTAATACTCTCTTAGCTGCCACAAAATGGTTTTGACTTGGCTCTTACATGAACCTGGAAAGATAATTCACAGCAAATTGAATGTCAGGACGTGTAGCTGTTAAATACAGCACACTCCCAATTAGACTCCTGTAAACTTTCCCATCAGCTTTTGGTGATCCATCCTCTTTCATTAGCTTCTGCCCCTGTATCATAGGTGTGATTACTCGCTTGCATTTACTCATTGCAAAATTGTCTAGTGTTTTCAAGGAAAAACATTTTTGACAAAGAAAATAACCTTGATCAGATTGAGTTACTTCCATTCCTAAAAAATATATCAACAAACCAAGTTCATTCATCTCAAACATATCTTTCATATTGGTTTTAAATTCCTCTACAAGCTGCTCCTTGTCCCCTGTGATTAGCAAATCATCAACATAAACTGATACAATGAGTTTATATCCATCAGCATGCTTCACATATAAAGTCACCCCATTCATGCTCCTGTTAAATCCTAAGCTTAAAAGATGATTACCCAACCTGCTGTACCAAGCTCTAGGAGCTTGTTTCAATCCATACAATGCCTTCTTCAGTAAATATACTTTGTTTGTTGAATTTTCAAAACCAGCAGGTTGTTCAACATAAATCTCCTCATTTAGCACACCATTCAAAAATGCAGATTTAACATCCAACTGAAATGTATACCAATCGTTTTGTGCAACTAGAGCAAGCAGGAGCTTCATTGTTTCATGTCTGGAAACTGGAGCAAAAGTTTCTGTGAAGTCGATCCCTGCCTCTTGTGAATATCCTTTCACTACAAGTCTGGCTTTATGCTTGTTGATCTTACCATCTACATTTAATTTGGTTTTGAAAATCCATTTCACTCCAATTACCTTCTTTTGAGTTGGTGTGTCAACTAGCATCCATGTTTGATTCTTGTCTATCATTGCAAGCTCCTTCTTCATTGATGCTATCCAAACTTAAGAGTGTATGGCTTCTTCAACATCTATAGGTTCTACCTCATTCTCAACTTGGTATTAGAGCCTTCTGCCATCAGAACTCTTCTCTCCCTCCCCCCTTATAGTTGGCCTTCTCTCTTCCTCTCCTAAATTGATTCTACTATTGATGTCTGCGACTTCTCCCTCACCACCGGTGGTACAGCCCAACCGGCCAACCATCTACAAGCTGCTGGTGGTGGTGTCCTTCCTTCACAGCAGCAGCCTTCGTTTGCAGAACACATCAATGACTCCTCCTCGTAAGTTTTTGTCATTCCTCTGCATATTATGGGAACACAAACTCCAGCTATCGTTGCTCTATCAAACACCCATCAAATTGTTTCATTAAAACTTATGAACACAAATTATCTCTATTAGCGAATGCAGATGAAGCCCTATCTTCTTAGTCAATGTGTTTTTCACTTCGTTAATGGCTTAGTGTTGTGTCCTTCATCTCATGTTTTTTACGGTTCTGCTGGTTTTTCCTCTACAATCAGCCTTTCTTTTCTTCGTTGGAAGCAACAAGATCAACTTATTTTGAATGCATTGCTCTCCCCTCTCTTTGTGGATGTGTTACATCTCGTGGTAGATTGCCATACCTCGTAATGTGTTTGGCGCTCTTGAGAAAGCTCTTGTGTCTCCGTCTAATTCTTGCATCATGCAACTTCATGGTTCCTTTCAAGATCTTCGACAAGGTGACTCATCGATTAGTATATACATGCAGCAAGCCAAATCGTTATTTGATAGTTGTTGTTGGTCAGCCCATGTCTCTTGAAGACTTTAATCTATATGTGTTTCGTGGCCTTTGTGGTAAGTTCAAAGACTTGGTAACAAGTCGTATAACCAAGGCAGAACCGTTGTCGTATGCTGATCTCCACAACAACCTTCTTACCCATGAATTTCTGCATAAGAACTCCCTTCATTCCATGGATGTTAATCCTTTTCTACTGTCTTCATCTCTGCTGCCGCAACAACCATTGCTGCCAACACCACAGCCTTCTGTTCATCTTGTTATGTCTCATCATAGCTCAAATTTTAGCCGTAACAGGGGGCGTTCTCGTGGCAATTGGCATCCCAATATCAATCGCTACAATCACCATAATAGGGGTCAATCTGCTGCCGACTGGAGGCCAAACAATTGGTAACAGAATAGGCGCAACATAAGCTCTCTAGCCGGACAGTGGTCTAGACAGCAGCATGTCCACTGCCAACTGTGCTCAAATTTCGGTCACACAACTCCTCATTGTCCCTAGTTTCATGGCAATACCCAACAACCCTTTGCTCACCTTGTTGTTACGAATGTTTCTGCTGCAACTTGGTCAAGTTACATGATTACTGGATAAATTTGCATAAAAATTAAGTCTAAGGATATAATTAGATCTTTAGTATGTCAATTTGATTTAATCATGGGCCAATTAAAGTTTAATTATGTTTATGAACTAATTTAGGTTCAATTAAAGGATTTAATTAGGTGCAAAGACTTAATTATACTTTAAATGAGTCAAATTAATTATATTAAAGGCTTAATTGGTGAAAAATTAAGTTTAAGAGTTTAATTTGGGCTTAATTGAGAAAATTGGAATTTAGAACACCAAATTTAATTTTTATCAAGTCAATTGATTGAAATTGGGGGTAAAATTCAAAGAAAATCAACGTTTTGGGATCAATTAAGGGCTAAATTGAAGCAATTTGCAACAAAGGATCATTTTGGAAAAGGTGTCAAACTCTGGGGACCTAATTGGCTGAAATCATGGGTGAAATTGAAGAAATTTAAAAGTTTAATAGCCAATTAGGGGTTAAATTGAAAAAATCTAAAACCAAAGACCAAAAGGGAAAAAACACTAAAATCCAGGGCTGAAATTGAAGTTTGTCAGGGGCAAAATTGAACAAAATTGAAAGTTTGAAGCCAATCAATGGTGTAATTGAGAGAAATTAGAAATCGAAGGACTAAAATAAACTTTACCAAAATGTCGCCGTTTTGGGGTTGATTGTTCATCTTCTTCTTTAGCTTTTCACTGAAAAGCTTCTCAAGTAGCCTCCTTCCCAAGATATTTAATGCTTAATCTCTCCACCAAATTAGACAAATCTTACACGCAAGCGATGGCCTGACATCTGACTATACCCTAGTGTAGTCCGTTATGGCCGATTGAAACCACTATGATTGTGGCACCGCCCTAAAGTGTCCAACCCGACAAGCCCTTTCCTGCAACAAATATGACATCCCATGATAGTCATTTTGAACCAATAGTTGGGATCCTTCCGGGTCAAATCAAGGGCTAAGATTTGACATCAGTAAAAACAAAACGTCTCTCTTCCACCCCCTATAAATAGGGGTGGATTTCATGGCCTAAGAAAGGAGAAATCAGAAGCTAAATTTGAAAAAAAAAAAAAAAACCATCCCTCTGCCTAGTTTTTATTTCCCCCCTCTTGGCCACCACTTTGGTCATTTCCTCAATCGCCCCTCAGCTGTCGTTGCCGCCATTAACCACTCGTTGGTCTTCCCTGCAACATCAGGAATGCCTCCAGCCTCTCTCCTTCTCTAGCCAAGCGACTTTTCCCCTTTTGTTTCTCCAATATAATAATATTATATTATATAATTAAAAAAAAAACATAAAAATTCCAAGGGTTATTTCAAAAAATTTATGATTCTCTCGCATGTTTTTCTATCAATTTTGGATATTATTGGGCTATTTATTTACACTGTAACATACAGATTCGGTATTAAAAATTTAGTTTTCTCTAAAACTTTTCTAAAAAATTTGAAAATTAAAAAAACGTCTAAAAATTTTTAAATTAATTTCCTTTTTCAAAAAATAATAATTTTTTTTTCGTGCATAAGGTCAAATCCTAAAAGTTTTCTAAGCATGTTTTCATTAAAAAAAAATTGCATCTTTCTAATGTTTTAAAAATGAAAAAAATAGATATTATAACTAGTTTATGATTATTTGTTATAATTTGGTCAAAATGTCAAAAATCCTTCACCAATCATCTGGTTCAATCATTTAGTTCATTTTATATTAAGGTTTAGATGTAGACTTTAATATGTGGTGGTGTAAAACTACACAATAAAGTACACTATCAGGTATTAAAGATATAAAATGTAAAATAAATACAATTTAAAAATTTGAACTTTAGAATGGTTAGGATTTCACTCAATAAGATAGAGATTCCTCACGAAGGGAGATCTACCTTAGACATTAAAAAAAGACCAACAAATAGAAACTTGGCCTAGAAAAACAATCAAACAACAATGCAGCTTACCTTGGGTAGGGTGCACTGGGGGTGATGTGTCTTTCCCTTGCATAACCAGTCCCTTACCCAAACTTTCACAGACCATTAGGTTTCCTAGTAACCTTAATATTAGATGGCGACTCTTGAACCTTAATCATAATTTTATAATTAAATCCCAAACTCTTTTTTTCCTAACACCACCTCTCAAGAGACTCTTAAAACATGTCATTTCGATGTCTGACATACATATATATATATATAACTAAAACATGTGGGGTTTGAACTGTAGCTATTTTCACTATAAACTTTCTCACAGATCATTATGGATTAAAATAGTTGATTTTTATAAAAATCTTAATTTGGTACTCGAACTTGTTTTTTGCACAATTGAGACCTTTTGAACTCAAATTTGCTCCTAATTGCATATTGTTTTTTGGGGGAGAGGCAATGGTTGGATTGAAAGTCAGGGGACCAAAATGAAAATGACAGTAACATAAGTGGATGCTTTGAATTTCATACAAAAAGTTTACTTTAGTCCCCCATCTTTTTTGGTTTATAGGTGATCGATCTCTTTAGTTTTTAGAAATTCAATTTTGGTACCAAATTCATTTCCCTCATTCTTCAATCTTTTTCTGTTAGAGGAGAGAGATAAGCTCATCTGATTTTAATTTAGAGAGAAAAAGTCATCATTTATACCTATTTCAATCACCAAAATGGTTGAAATTAGTGTCAATAGGTTATATTCTGTTAATAGAGTCTTATAGTGATTGTTTTAAGCCTTAATTTTACCTAATAAATGAATCTAAGTCAAGGAAAAGAAAATTTATTCGGTTTCAATTTGTTATTAAAGCCATTTTTTGGGTTTATTGGGTTGCTAAATTGGTTTCTACATGTTCTATAACTAGTTTTTGGGTATTTTGGCTTCAAATGGGTTGAAAAATGGGTTTAGTGGGTTAAAAACTCATAGCCCTAATTTTCCAGCCACTATAGTGGTGGCTGGAATCTAAGCTGGGAGATGATGTTTTATCTTCCTTGGTGTGTGACCCGTCATCTCTATATTTTTTTAAAAAAATATGCCATCCGCCCCTTTAAATGAGAAAAAAAAACAGTCGGCTTACGGGCATAAGCTTAAAGGCCCATGCGCTTGGGTTGTTTCTTCTAGAGGCCTTGTGCGTTGGGACATATGCCAATGTTGCTGGGCTTTTTGTGGCCCTTTATTTAGATACAAAAAATTTTTTATGTAGTTAGTTTCATGATCTAAATCTCAAGTTTGACAAGTTAAGCCTCAACATTCAATCTATTGTTTTTTTTTTTGTGTAATATGTAGTACCTCATTTTTATTTTAAAAAAAAATTTAATTTCACCTTATTATTGATGATTTATTTTTTTAATTAACTTAAAATAAAAAAAAATATATTATTTCACCTTTGTTATCAACGATTTGTTTTTGCTATCTCAGTCTCATGTGTCTGTCATGTTTTTTATTTTAAAAATTATTTCATTAGAAAATATCGTATTCGCTTTATTGTCATGTAAATCTATTAAATGAAAAATAACATATTAAATAAAAAATTTATTGATCTGGTTGCATGCATGACTTGTATCAAGAGTTTGGTTGGTTGACTCAAGTTCACTTGGGTTTTAAAAAAAACAAATTGGGTGTTTTTTTGTTAGTTTTATCCTTTAACATTAAATTAATTCGAGATTTAGATTCCTAGTTTGTTTGTTTCAAGATTATACCCGCAACTTTCACATGTCAACCCGGAATAACTTAGATTGATATAATGTGTTTTCTTCTTAATGTTGATAAAAATATCGTCTAATATGCAGATGATTTTAAAATCATGGATAAATTATTTTCATTTCTTTAAAAGACACATTACAAGTACCTAGATTCTTTTTTGTTTGGTCATGTTTTTCTTTTTTTGTGTAGTGTAAGACAATGGGCTAGCCTAGGTGTCATTTTGATGTTAATGGATTCTATTTCATAAGGATAGTTGGACCTAGATGTTTTTTTTCCTTCTTTTTGCTTGAGGAAATGATCTAATCGTGAGAATCATTTTGGCTTCAAATTGATTTTGGTTTTTGAGATATTTTTTTATTTTTAGTGGTCATAGATAGATTTATCAAGGTGTTTACAGTATTTTTTAGAAGTTTTGGGTCAAGAATAAGTTTTAAATTGAAAAAACCAAACCCTTGATTTTCTAGAAAACTGCAAAAAGTAAGCAACGCATTGTCTATTATTTTTTTTAAAAAAGGATCCGTCCATTTAAGAAAATTGAAAAAAACAAGATAGGTTCAGGTGTGCTAGCTAGGTTGAATAGCTCATGCTCATGGGCTGTTTTTTTTTTAACACCATGCAGCTAGGCTCTTTTCTTTCTATTTAATATTTGGTTTTAAAAACATTAACAAAACAAATTATTGAACCCCTCGAGTTCATTATTTTTTAGTAGTTTGATAGATTGATCTGTGGCATCCAGGTTATTATTTGTTTTTCTTTTGTTTATGTTTAATATTTTTTATGTCCCTCAATTAAAAAAAATATATATATACAATTTTAACCTTTGTTATCGATGATTTTTTTATTTATTTAACTTAAACATAAAAGAATGTAATTTCACATTTTGTTGTCAATGATAAGTTGAGTTAAGTTGGTTGACTCAAGTTCAGTCTATTATTTTAAGCAAATGTTGTTTTTCATCAATTTTATTTTTTAATATTGAGTTATTTTAGGATTTAGCTTTCCAGATTTGTCTTTCAAGATTATCCCTATGAGTTTCACAGGGCAGCTTAGCTAATCAAGGTGGATCAATTGTTTTTTCATCTCAGTAATAGATCGGAATATCGTTCAATTTATGGTTAATTTTTTTTTTAAAGACACATTACCAATACCTAGATTTTTTTCACTCAAAAAAATTTTACTACGACATGCAGTTGGATAATGAGCTAGTATATATATAAATTTAATAAGTTTTTAAACTAGTGTTAACTAAAATTCAGTTTATTAAGAACATGTTTAATATCGTAATAGTATTTGATTTTCAAAGTATTTTTCACTTAAAAATAAATTAAAAAAATATTATTTAAAAAAATATATTTTTAACATTAACATATTAAAATAATCTAAAATAAATATAAAAAAAAAACTATAAAATGCAATCCGGATATAATAACCCTGCCATTGACAACATATTAACGCAGCCTCGGCTGCATCCCATCAAACCGCCTGGCCCGAATTTGTAAAACCCCAACACCTAGGCCTCGCCACAGTGCCCCCCCTCTTTCTGCCCGTCTCTCTCTCGTACAGGTAGGATACAGAAAAAGAAACGAAACAATGACGGGAAAGCCAATCGCCGGCGAAGGTTTACCAGCGAACTTGGCCGGAATGACAAAGAACCAGCTCTACGACATCATGTTTCAAATGAAGGTATTCAGCTCACCTCTTCTTTTCCGATTTCAAATAACCCACAAATTCATCCTCATTAACTAATTTCACTACTTATATGTTTTTGCTTACTCGTTTTGTTTTGTGTGTTTTTAATTTTTATTTATTTAATTTTAATGTAGACATTAATAGAGCAGAACAAACAGCAGGCCAAGGAGATATTAATCCAGAACCCTCTCTTGACCAAAGCCCTTTTCCAGGTTTTCTTTCTCTCTCTCTCTCTCTCTCTCTCTCTCTTTATTTCTTTGAACTACTGTCATGGCTTCTGCAGTATATTCATGATCTTGGGTTCTTTTTCTTTCTTTTTTTCTGAGAGCCGTATGTTTTGTGAAATTTGAATTCCTTTTGTGTTTATTATGATGGGATGAAATTAGGGTTTTTTTTTTTTTTTGGGGGGGGGGATGGGGATCGTTGTAAGTGTTTTTTATTTTCTTAATCCAGTTTGAATTATTCTTTTTGTCTCTCTGGGCAGTAGAAATCTCCCTATGATAACACAATAAACAATTGGATGTACCTTAAAAGAACAACATTAGGGTTCAGTTTTTCTGAATTTTAGTTGCTTAATATGTTGGACCAGGCACAGATTATGCTAGGAATGGTGCAGCCTCCTCAAGCGGTATGTTTTTAATCTTTATGAAATTTGACTCCCTGGGTTTATACAAGTTAATACGGGAATATCTTTAATTTGGTGTGCCTTTTAGATTCCGAATATCCAGCCAGCAGCATCACAGCAACCTCAGCTATCAGCACAACCATCTCGGCAATCAAACATTCAAGCTGCACAGACACTGGCCGGACAAGGTGCTTTGCAGGATCAAACAAGTGTCTCTCAATCCCAACCACCAATGAGGAAACAACACCAGAGTCAACCTGCGATGTCGATATCTGCTCCTCCTGGTCCTCCAGTGAATCTTCAGTCTCAGCCATTGCCTTCACATCCCTTACATATGCCACAGCAGCCTAAGGGGCATGTGAATCCTCAAGTGACCCCAATGTCTGTTACTCAACCCTCTCAACTTCCAAACCTGCCTCCAGCCTCTAGTCATTCTGTTTCACAGCCACTACCAATTCATCAAACCCAAATGTCTTCCGTCTCCAGCCAGTTGCTGCTGCCATTACAGAAAACTGGAATTCCTCATCTGCCATTACAACAACCATTTCCATCTCAACCTCGAACAGCTTCTGTTCCAAGCTTTCATCATCAGTATGGGCAACAAATGGGTCCCAGTATGGGTTACCAACATGCTGGAGCTCCTCATCATCCTTCACAGCCCATGTTTCATGTAAGCTGAAGATTATGGTTCCTAAGTCATTATTTATTGTACCATAACCAACTCTGAATGACTTATTTCTTTTCAATTTTTCAGTCAAGCAACAAACCTCAGTCTAGCATGGGACCTTCATTTCCACAAGGACAGCCACCTCTTTCAATTCAGCAACCACCTCAATCATATCAGGTTTGCATGTGCTTTTACATGATAGAAAGTTAGAAACTCATCAAACAATTGGCTGTATCATTGAATGGACTGTTCAGGCTTGATGCATGCTGAACATGTTAATTCTACTAGGCTTTTTGATGGACATGTTTACATTTTCTTGCCAAAGGGGATTGACCAAAATTTTCTTCTTAATCTCAGTCTGTCTGTTGATTTAGCGTATGTTTGTGCGTGGTGCATAATCTAGATTCAAGTGTTGATTATCAGCTCCAAATATATTTTTCAATATTTAACTTCTGTTTATGAAAGTTAGAGACAGATGTGCTTTCTAGGTATAAGTCTAAATGTATAGGTTATTTTGTTCCATAGGAAACATCAGATAGTGACAGAACTACTGTTTGTGGATTATATGAGGAAACCTAATCTTGCTTGGTTTTTGAAAGTAAAACAGGAAATTGTGAGAATTGGTATGATGTCATGAGTAATAATTTAAGCATGATTCAGTTTGTACCTTTTCACCTATAAACAAAAAAAATACTCTCTGCTACATAAAAGTTACAAGTGATAGTATAGAAGCTTTATATCAAACTGGATGTTTTGGTTTTGAAGTCTGCGGGTGATGTTCTTCACTTTGAAAATCATTCTTATTGTTTTCAAGTTTTAAAACAGTGTTGATAATCCTCAGTAGAATGGTCTTAATGGCTAGCTGGTATTCATTGAGATCTTCAAATTCAAGTTTAAAAATGAGATGATGAGGCTCGTATGTAAGCATTAGCCTCATCTCTCCCTTTCTTGTTTTTCTTTCCTTGTCATTATTTTTTATTTTGGAAATAAAGGCCAAATGACATTAGCTTTTTTTTCTTAAATTAAATCTTTTTGACTTTGGGTTTCTAGTTATTTGAATAAATAACATTAGCTTCAAGGTCTTTTTGGATGAGATAACATATGCTTCAACTTCTATGCGTTATATTCCTTCTCTGATCAACTTAATGGTCTACGGTACTGGTCAATTTTCTTATCTCGGTGCTTGTCATTTTAAGGCGGGAGGTTCACATCTAGGGGCAGAGTACAACAGTCAAGTTCCAACTTCAATGCAAGTTGATAGAGGATCTTCTTGGATGTCTGGGCCACCAGATAGTTCAACAATGACACAGCTTGCAGGACCCCCGCAATTCAATCCTGGTCAGATGGCCCAGGGCAATCAGCCTTCTCGCACAGCACCGGTACTATTTCTCAACTCTTTTTTTTTTTTTTTTTAAAGCCAGTGCCTTTTGTATTTTTTAGGGTTTCTACACTAACTCTAAACTTCGGTTCTGCCTTGCTTGTGGTGAAGATGTCCTCTGAGATGGAGAAGGCACTACTCCAGCAGGTCATGAGCCTCACACCAGAACAGATTAATCTTCTGCCTCCAGAGCAAAGAAATCAAGTGCTTCAGCTGCAACAGATGCTACGACAGTAAACTAAGTCTGTCAATTGTTCTTAAAGTGGACATATTTAAGTTACAAGCAGGTGTCAGAAATTGCAACAGCATTTATGATCGTCGCGGTTCATCGATGTTGATTGGTTGTGAGCTAATACAGAAGCTGATGCAGGATATACTTTTGAGACAAACTTGAAGCATAATATTGAAATTGTTTGTTTCCCCGCTGCAATACTTCTGGCAGTTTGCATTTTGTGAGTGCAGCTATGAGATTCTCATGATGGGGCATTCTGTATTTTTTTTTTTTCTCAGTCTTACCACACACTCCAGTATATTTTCTTACGTCTTGATAATCAAGTGCTGTGGTATTCTAATGTAAACAATGATCCTTGATGTGCGTTCAGTTCTTTACAAGCTTCGTGGCAAAAATTTCAAAATCTCTCTCACACACTCGATAATGTTATACGTAAATTGTTCTCCAAGTTGGTTACTTGGGCAATTCCAGGGAATAAATTCCTCTTCAAAACATGTCTCCAGATTTATGCCGCGCCTGTGCGTTTTAAGAAAAGTATGAGGATGAGAGAGAAGATGAATTTTAAACGGCAAAACAAGCAAGAAAGACGTTAGTATCTAGATGGTGTTAATTGTTATAAATTGATAAATTTAGTGTTTCTTACATATAGCATAAAGAGTAAAAACATAATGTCTTGTTTAGAAGTTGTTTGTTTA
>Ga0325404_1001708_pt1 | contig 23277 bp, 19 predicted proteins | sample PopdelMetagenome_18_FD_205664 | JGI IMG/M metagenome (GOLD analysis project Ga0325404, IMG submission 205664) | Populus deltoides microbial communities from Bellville, Georgia, United States - Xylem-Control-R1 | ecosystem: Host-associated > Plants > Phyllosphere > Stem > Wood/Secondary xylem...
CTTTAATTGGGTCTCAATTAGCTACAGCTAGATGAAATTTCAGATTAATTTAAAGAGTTATAAAAAAATTGAGGACCAAATAAAAACAAAAAAGCCTTAAATTTGCTGTCGAAATTGTCTTCCCGAGCTCCTTCTCTAGGGTAGTGTGATGGCGTTAGACTCCAAACGTGGCTTCAACAAGTTTTTTTTATCTCCTCCCCTCCATTTTTTCCATACAATAACAGGAAAAAATAAAACAATGCAGCCAGTAGAAAAGACCATTTTGTGTGTGTCTACACAACGTTTTCTATGGTAGAAAAGACCATTCAATCTGAGTTTTTTACCAGGGCAGATGCTTGTCACTAAGGTAACAAAAGCAAATAAGATGTAATTGGCTATCAATTTTACAATCGAAGGACCCAATCAATTAAAAAAGAACTTTGGCAACCAAAATAAAAGGAATAAAAAACACTGCTCTGGTTCATTATGGAGTGAGCGGTGTTTAACACCATCACGACAACCTTTCCGTTTTAGTTTTTTTTTTATAATTTAATTTAATGTGGAATATTCGACATGGCCCAGAAAAAGAAAATGACTCTGACGTTATCGCATCCAAAAGCACATCCTTAGGATTGAATCACACATGAGTTCTTATATCGTATTGCAGACACGAGCCATTGGACCTTGCAAGGAAGGAAACCTACCAATTATGGGCTGCCATGTAATCAATCCTCTGCAACTTACCACATATATTCTTCGCTCTAAGGCAATCAATAAACCAGACGACAAACTGTCTTTTCTATCTTATTAACTTACGTCACGCCACCACGTCTCTTCCCTGCTAACCTACTCCTCCTCTTCCCTTTCTCCATATAAAGTCTGATACATACATTATCATCACGTGACCACCCCTGCCACCCTCTTCAAATTAATGTTCTAAGGTACGATTTCTCATCAATTCAATGGTTAAAATGATGACGATGATGTTGAAGTTTATTAGCTCAGGTTGTTGTTTTTCTCTTTGCCTTTGCAGTCCCTTTCGTTGCTGGCTGATTTTGATGTCTTGTTTTCGTTGGTTATGTTTGAAATAGACAAAACTTGTTAGTCATTTTTCTTGTTGTAAAGTAATGCTTTTGTTCTCTTGTTTTGATGTTTTTGGAAGGATTTCAAAACGGCTTGTGTTTGTTTGATTTTAGATTTGGAAATCGATTGTACAAAGAATTGATTGGTGTGGATTATTTGAGCTTAGAGCTTAAAAAGGTTTTGAAATCCTGGAATGAAAATATGGTTCTAGAGTGAAATCACTGGTCCGAATTGATAGTACCCTTTGATTTCCTTTTTTTTGTTGATTTGTCCTTGTGATCGATTGATATATTGGCATTGATTCGGCGTGCAGCTGTTGAATTATTTGTTTTCGGAAAATATGGTTTTAGAGGAGAATTACTAGTTGAACATGGATAGTAGGCTATTTTTGTTGATTTTCCGTTGTGATTGATATTTTTCATTGATTATGGGAGCAGCTATTGAATTGTTATTGGCTGATTGATCAATAATCATGCCAAAGGTTGTTGAGACACAGTCCATGTTGCTTCAACTTATACTGGTGTTCGTGATCTTCTCGGGCTTTGTCAAGAATGGAAATGCAGGGATAACGAGCGCTTTCATTCGGTCAGAATGGCCATCTATTGACATCCCTCTTGATAATGAAGTATTTGCAGTCCCAAAGGGTTATAATGCACCACAACAAGTAAGTAATTGGGATATCTTGTGCTTAAAAGATCTGTGGTGAGATTGCATATGGGCATATGGATCTGCTTGATTATCTTGTCTATTCTGCCCAACTTTAATGCTCATGGAATTATCATGCAATTATGTGAAGATGAAAAGGGAAAGAAATGACTTTTCGGTGCATGTGCATATGCATATTCTAATTGTCTTTCTTACACCTTCTATATGGACCCCTTTTACACAGCAAGTAGATTAGTGTAATCAAGTACCTCTGTTTGTTAAATAGGTTTTAGGTCCTTTCTCTAAAATAAAAACTAAAGTCAAGAGGTGTTACAACAAATGAAGTAGCATTCAAGTGCAAAGATTACTGATTGATGTTTATGACAATACGAGGTTAATATATCTTGAAACCTACTAAACTGTGTTACCACAAGCACACTTTTCATTCAATTGAGAGTCCCTGGAATCATTTTGTTCAGATGATGATGGGATGAATATCATCTACCATATATATCTGCATTTTGTTTCTTTTTATAGTTATTTCTTTGTTATTTAACCATATTTTCCTGAATTACTTCAACCATAGGTACATATAACCCAAGGTGACTACAATGGAAAGGCTGTAATTATCTCGTGGGTGACACCTGATGAACCAGGCACCAACAAAGTGCAATATGGTGTGTCAAAGAAGAAACATGATTTTACTGCAGAGGGGACAGTGAAAAATTATACCTTTTACAATTACAAGTCTGGCTACATTCATCAGTGCCTTGTTGATGGCCTTGAGGTAATTGTTAATTGAACCATGGAAGTAGGTAAATTGATGAATTGCTGAATATTTTGTCTTTTTCTCCGAGTAACATACAAATTACCAACTGCAAGTTGATATAGTAAATTATTGTGTTAGAAATTACTTTTCAAGTCTCTCACCCTCTTATATACAAACTTTGACAGGTTCTGATCTTGGCAGAGCTTTTTCATATAGTAAATAGATTAAAAAGGCACTCTGGGGGTTTTCTGCTATGCCAAACACATAAGAATGACTTTTGAGTAGTTAGTATGGATATAAACATGCTCCAATTGAATTTCCATGCTATGCCAATTGACACAACCAATTTGGAAATCTTTTTGACTCACAACTGCTTAATAAGTAACCACTTGAGTTTCTTTCTTGTTTCCAGTATGAGACCAAGTACTACTACAAGATTGGCAGCGGTGATTCTTCTCGAGAATTCTGGTTCCAAACACCTCCAAAGATCAATCCAGATACTCCTTACAAGTTTGGAATAATTGGTGAGTTGTTCCCTTCTTTACAAAGTCTTATAGGGACCGTTGTAAAATTTTTGAAAGGTTAAAATAGTAAGCTGCGTTGAACTTCGATATGTACTACTGATTTTCATATATATATAAATATATACTTTGGTACCATATATTTGATGGAATCTGTGCTGTTTAGGCTTGACATGGTTCGGTTACGTGAAGCATGATAATGGCTATTAAAAAACAATTAGATAATTGAAATTTCCAGAACTTGGAGGAAATTAGTACTTCACCTGGACAAAATATTTCCCCTGCCTGATGGGCACCCAATATATAAGTTTTAGAGAAGACTATCAGAATGTGCCATGGATAATTTCTTACGTCTTTGGACTAAAACGTGGCATGTTACAATGAAAGAGAGGTTCGTTATTTGGAATTAAAGAACCGGCTAGGGTTTGTGCATGCCAGAGTCATGTGTTTCTCAAAAATCTAACTTCTCAAGGGAATTCCTCTATCTAATCACGGCCTTTTTCTTTTTGCAGCATTAATCATGATACTTCTACTCTTCCTTTTTTCCTTTCTATCGCCTTAAAGCTGATATCCATAAGTTCTTTTCTCTGTATGCATGTCATTGGATAAAAGGCTTACCTTTCTTTAAAGAACCCAGAGGTTGTGGTATCTCCAATGGGGCAGGTCCCTTGCTTGGAGGCTCTGGATCCATTTCTTTTCTTATGAATTTCAATAATACGTTACTCCTTTTCTATTCCAGGTGACTTGGGACAGACATATAATTCCCTGTCTACACTTGAGCATTACATGCAGAGTGGAGCTCAAGCGGTATTATTTGTTGGAGATCTTGCTTATGCTGATAGATATAAATACAATGATGTTGGTATACGGTGGGATAGCTGGGGTCGTTTTGTTGAGCGCAGTGCAGCATATCAGCCATGGATGTGGTCTGCTGGAAATCATGAAATAGAGTACATGCCTTACATGGTACAGTGTTCAGTCATTCATCAATTTGCACTGCTTTCTGTCATGATGTCATCATTCAGTTTTTAACTTAACTTTTCCGTGCTATGAGAACTTTCGGTCTATCTTGAATTCTTGATATATGCTGTCCATTGCACAAGAAATATTTGTGTACAGATACAGCAAACATCTGGACCATTTTTAGATTCTTTTCATATTCCATTGCTGCTATACTGCCACGATTATCATGATCCCATCAGATTTTATAGTGATCCATGCTGAGTAATGTTGTCTAATGAATAAAAGAACTTGCATACTGAATTGGTAACACTGACAGTAAACATTCTCTGGACCGTTTACAGGTTATTGCTTCTCGTTGTTCCTACAGTACCATTGTTCTCATTCCATTCCATAAGCATGGAATAGTCTTGTGGACACATGCAAAGTTTTTTTTACTTGATCTTTTCAATTTCTGTTAGATATTTTTCCTTGTGGATATCCTTGTTGCTTATTGTACACCCCCATATCCAGCTACACCTATATAAGATGATTTAACTAACTGTACCATTGAACCTACTGTAACTGCTTTTTCCCTAATTTGCAAATTTTTTAAGTCCTTAAGAAATGAAATATCAATAAGTCAAAGAATACAGCAAATTTACTGACAGTTTGCATGACAAGACATGAGTTTCAGCTTCTGTGTGTGGACCTTAATAACCTAAATAATTTATTAGGTGTTTTTTTGTCTCTTGTTAACCTTTTTGTTTTATTTCATACATTCAGCATGCAATGCTTAGCAATATAGTTCACATGTAGAAATCTGTTTTCCTTAGAATTTAAAGTTCTTGTTCAGTTCCTAATTCCTTACAATTGTAACATATGTACAGGGAGAAGTTATTCCTTTCAAATCTTATCTTAATCGATACCCTACTCCTCATTTAGCCTCCAAAAGCAGCAGCCCTTTCTGGTATGCCATCAGACGTGCATCTGCTCATATAATTGTGCTGTCAAGCTATTCTTCTTTCGGTAACTTTTCATTCCCTTCTCTACATTGATATCAATTCAGCAGTCATCCTATGGTGCATTGTTTTATGGATCCACACTAAAGTAGTCCAATGAATCACATTCTATTCCTCTCCTACCTCACAGTGGGAGTTCACTAATTTTCAATGACATAATTTATCAGCATAAACACGAGTATTTTCCATTCTCCCATCTCATAATTTACTACTTCAGAACCTTATGTGATTGATATTAATAATGTCAATCACATACGGTGAAAGGTTTTGACAAGGGTCTTTGACCAGCATGATTCTGGAAGTCTTGGCAGCCTCTTAAAATTTCCTGAGGAAACTATTTTAAACTATTTTATAAGTAACAGGCGAAAAACTTCTCTTTAAATTGTGACCAAGTGCAGTGTCAAGAAAACTTTACGATTTTAATGTTAGTCATAGGACAGTCTCAGATTAGAGTGTTCGTATGGTAAAAATTCCTATTGTTCAATTTGCACCATGGGTGCTTGGCCTGTTCATAAGGTTGTTCATTGGTGCTGCACTTTGTGCAGCAGTTTCCCTTGGCCTTGCTATAGAATTGCATAATGCTGGAAGAGGGAAAACTAGCTACACAAATTGTCCCAAGCACGTTAAAAGCACGAGTCATCGAATTGTCTTACACTGCCTACACTTTTGATCTCTTCCCAGCAGTCATAATGTCTCAATTTGTCAGGTTAGCTAGCATCTCCTACCTGATTTTGTAGCATCTATTGTGCTGCTCCTGAAAATCCACGAGGACTATATACATTCCCTGGAGGATATGCATTATCATTAAAAGTGAAGGTTTTTTAGCAGGAGTATTTAGTATTTTTCCTCCCTGTTCTGTCAACATGTTGTTACCCGCTATGGTTTCAAGACCTTGGTGTATAAAAATGTTAAAATGGGGACAGCCTGAAATCTACCAAGCGAAATCAGTGCATTCCACAAACGTGTCTTCTGAGATGCTTGCTTTAAAATTATGTTTCAAGTAAAATTCTCAGCAAATACAAGTAGTTTGACCTTCCTCACGAAAACCAAAGTGAATAATTAAACCCCTGTGACATAGAAATATACAGCGTTCTTTTTAAGGGAAGAGCTGTGTGATTTATATCCCTAAGTTTATTTGAACTTTTGAACAGTGAAATATACCCCTCAGTGGGAATGGCTCAGAGAAGAACTTAAAAGGGTTGACAGGGAGAAGACACCTTGGCTCATTGTTCTTATGCATATCCCCATCTACAACAGTAACGAAGCACACTTCATGGAAGGTGAAAGTATGCGGGCAGTCTTTGAGAAGTGGTTTGTTCGTTACAAAGTTGATGTAGTTTTTGCTGGGCATGTCCATGCTTATGAAAGATCAGTATGCTTCTTTCCTCATATGTTTTTCCCTTTGTTTTACAATCTGGTTGCTAATGTTTGTATGTTAAGATCTCAGAAAAAAAAAATTCTCAAAGAAACTGTTTGGTGGTTCATTCAAAATCCAATTAACTTTTAACTTGTCATCAACTAAACAAATTGTAATTCCGAAGCACAGTACTTTTGATCATCATTTAGTCATGCTAATATATGCTGCATGTATGTCATGAATTTTGTTTTACAATTTTATACAATTCCAATGACAAATATCTTTCCTTGGACTAGAAGAAAAGCACTGTTTTTCATAAATTGGTTTTTCCAATTTCAGTATCGAGTCTCAAACATACACTACAATGTATCTAGTGGTGACCGTTTTCCGGCAGCAGATGAATCTGCCCCTGTCTACATTACTGTCGGAGATGGAGGAAATCAAGAAGGTCTTGCCGGAAGGTAACTGAAGCTACTAGGGGAAAAGATTCTGCATATAGAGAACACTGCTGGTGGTAGTATTAAATAATTGTTGCATTCATCCTGCAGGTTTAGAGATCCACAACCAGATTACTCGGCATTCAGAGAAGCCAGTTATGGGCACTCTACATTGGAGATAAAGAACAGGACACATGCAATCTACCATTGGAACCGCAATGATGATGGGAAAAAAGTGCCAACTGATGCATTTGTCTTACACAACCAGTACTGGTAAGTATAATTTACCACTTTTTTCAATGTACCCACAATATAACAGCAATTGTGTTTTTGGTCGAAAAGGACAAGTTTTCTGCTTCTGAAAAATCAGATGTAAGCAATGTTCTCTAAGTTGTCATTTCTGGCAACACTGATATTCGTATAAGAAGAGCATGGAACCAGGGGAGGTCTATGTGTTTGGTTAACATGCTATTCATAAAATTTTTTAATATTTTTTTTAATTATTTTTTTTTTTTTGTTTTTTTTTTTTTAAATATTTTTTTTTTCACCCAAAAAATTTTTTTTTATTTTTTTGCCCCCCCCCCCCCCCCCCGGGATCACTTTATTTTCAAGTTTATCCAACTTTTTTTCGTATTGCCCCCACCAATCCTAAAATTCTTGTTCCACCCCTGCATGGAACAATTAACAGAGAAAGCCAGTAGTATTTATTTATTTTTGTGATGGAGTGTTAGCAATATTGAAGATACGCTGACAAGGGCATGTTATCCTATTGAAAGGAATAAATAATTCCAGTAGTAAATAGTCATAATAGTTAGAAATTTAAATTTACTCACAAATCTAGCCTTCGTAATGAAGAAGTATAACTTGAAGTCTAAAACTATTATGCACTGACAATTTATCATCATATCAGAATGTAATCAGAGTTTTTATTTTATCTTGCTAATGAGATAATATTTACGAAGTTGGGTTGTGTCTACACAGGGGAAGAAATCTGAGAAGAAAGAAATTGAAGCAGCATCATTTGAGGACTGTTGTTGGCTGGGTTTCAAGTTACTGACAATATTTCAAGAACTCCGGAAGTTATCTCCAGATGTATTTGGCAAGATTGATGGAAATGGAATGTTAGTTAATCAAGCATTCTGAATGGAGATTCATTTTGATCCTGCAATTGTATAATAGTTCCTCAACAAAAACACATGGATAATGCCTGTCCTGCGAGTGCAATATCCTGTCTCATAAATGCACAGAATCCAGTGAAATGATCAAGGTGTGCAGATTATGCTATCAAGGGCTTTTTTCTTTGCAAGCAAATGCATTCTATTAACATGCGCCTAGTCCAGTTTAGCATTGGAAAAACCTCTACAAGATATTGATATCGCAAGCATTAATCTTTTACCATGAGTCATTATCCAAAAAAATAAATAAGAACTGCATAACTGGAAAGATAATTTCCCTTAATGCAAATAATTCCTTTCCTTAACGCTCAGAAAACCACCAAATCATGCATTGGCTCCCATTTACGAAAGTTTGACTCTTTTTGATTGTGCAACCCTGTTCACAGGAGTTCAATTACATATTAGGAATATTTGTATGAGAATCCTCTTTAATGAAACAAAATCTTCTACGCTTCGTCATCATTCAAGCCCTTTTTTCAATTGATGCATTGTAATACTAATAACCATACAATGGGATTCTTTCCATTCATGAAAAGATACTACATTAATTCAAGACTCGATAAAAAGAGGAACATTTTTCACAATCTTTATGCCAAACCAAACTCAAGCTTGACCTTTCTTGAGTTCTCAATGGAAACAGTTGGTAGAGAAAGGTGCCCTTCTGAGGGTTCTAGCATATCAGCAACCTCGGAAGGAACACCACATAGAGATGGTAGTGAACTAGATCAAACAGAGATGGTCAATACGAATATGAAAGAGAAAGTTGTCCAAGGATCTGAACCAGCCCTCCTTCCCAAATCGAGTGCTCGTGTCTTGCTGGATTTGAAGCTTTCTAGAGATAATTCGATCCGCGGGTCGAAGCTAGAATTCAATCTATTAAGCCCCATGAATGTTGGATCTTCTCATGCTAAAGAGTCTACCGATGAGACCTTGAAGCAAACCGAGTCTAGGGTTTTCCCTTGCAACTTTTGCAAGAGAGAGTTCTCCACATCCCAAGCCTTAGGTGGGCATCAAAACGCACACAAACAGGAGAGGATACTAGCCAAGAGGCGTCAAGAGATGGATATGGGTGCTTTAGTACACTTGCCATATTATCCCTATTCAAGCCTCTCAACAAACCCATATTATGGATCTTTAAATAGGTCACTTGGGGTACGGTTGGATTCCTTGATTCACAAGACATCGCCTCCTTATCCATGGACATCCCCCATAGGGCTTCGCTACAACGCCCATGGTGGTTGGTCCGGGCAAACTACAATGAACACACAACCTTCGAATGGTAAATCACTTATAACGACAGAGAGTTTGAATGCTTTTAGTGGTGGATTTGGAATTTCTAGTTCCTCATCTTCTTCAAGGTTTGAGGACAATCTCCTTCGAAATTTTGGTTCTTCTCCATCATCCAATATTGCAATCAACAAGCCTCCCGGTACTGATCATTTCCAGCAAACTGACCATCCAAAGAGTTATCAAACAGATGATTCGGGACTTGATTTGTCACTCAAGCTCTAGAAAATTAATTACTATTGTCTAGTAGAATACTACAAGCATGCTAGTTGTTTATGCTTCTTGTTCTATTTCTATTTGTTTTTATTCATCATGTGTTTGGATTTCACATTGAACTAAAGATACGCACAAAAACATGCTTAGTTATTTCGTTGTCTTCTTTGGTTTCTAATCTATAATGTCGATGCGCAATTTTTCCTCTCTCCATATGACCTTGCGAAACTTGATGCATGGGATCGATCTTACTGCGTAAAGGTCGACCTTCATGATCTTTCCCTACTTGTGTTTTGTATTTTTCTAAGCATCAGAGTTTCCCCCGTTTTATATAGGCCATGCGAGCAATCACACCTTCTCTAAGATCAATCTTTCGCCAGTGTTAATTAGATGGATATTTCGTCGGTAGGTTTTTGAAAAATTTTGCTTGGAGTGCTACTGCTAATTAATGAAATGAATTCTGGAGAGATGTAAACTTAAATATGGGATTTTGACACAGAAGTTCTAGTTTGTTTTCTTGGGTGAGAATCCGTTTGATTCTAAGAAGATCTCGCAAACATACTGAATAAGGGTGGCATGCACCAACTCTTAATTTGTGCCATTTTAGAGCCATATATAAATTGAGATTTCCTTCCTTTTCTTCATTAGAAGCCACTAATCATAAGATCCAGTGCATGAATATTGATGCTGTATTGGCATCTTCTGGGATAATATGAAACGAATAATTCCATGAGTTAATAAGGGTTATTTTATTTTATTATATATATATATAACGATATCGTATATCCTCAACCATTTTAGGCATCGGACAAGACTAAGTTTTTCTTCTCAAAGGATCGCCCTTCACATCAGTAGTATATCCACGAAACTATAACTTTTTAGGTATTGACAACAAGATTTCAGTTTAGTGTATTTGTCTAGTCTATTGACAACAAGATTTCAGTGTATTTGTTAGGATATGTTTATTAAAAAATTGAATTTATTTTTATTTTTAATTATTTATTTTTTATCATTTTGATATGTTTATATTAAGAATAAATATTAAAAAATAAAAACATATTATTTTAAAAATTTTCTAAATAAAAAACATTTTAAAAAATATACTACCAAAAATCAAGAAAGAGAAGCAGCCTTTTTAATCACTACGCCTGTCTTTCAGAGTTATATAAAATGGATTATATGTAGTGTTCTCAACTATATTCCTCGGATCAATTTTTAAGCACTATTGAAACTAAGTACGTACTTCAGAATATCGGGCAATTAGATATTAATTTATTCATTTTTTTTTCACAGCCTCTCTTTGAATTAAAATCTTTAATGATAACAAAATTAACAAAATCATTTATCATTTAATTAGTCAACTGTAAAAGATAATATTTTCTGTAACGTTAGGATCAATTAATGTAGAGAAAAACTGTATATTCTTTACATATATTCTTTACATACTTGGGTTATTTACATGAGTTAACATTATTAGTGTTATTGCATATATATAGAGAGCCCACATGAGGCATCCTCGTTCAATGGTTGGTAAAGGTTTCGAGTGATTGGATTCTGACAAGGTTTTTGTTAGTTTCAGTCCTGGATGCATGAGGAGGGGAACTGGTTGGCATAGTAGTATCTGTAAGAACTTACTCAGTATTAGTTGCCTTCTAATATGAATTGGTTTGCTACGTACCAGAAACAGTCAGGAATAATGGAATGTTGCTAGTTTTAAAAAAAAAAAAGTGGAATAACTTCAATCATGGGAATTAGCATCATTCCCAAGGAACAGTCAACTCGTGGCTTGTCCTGTGACAATCATACAATCTCATGGTACAGCACTTCCTACTGTCCTATCGACCAATCTACCTGTTTGGTATACTTCTTCAATCCCTTTTCCTTTAGACCACAGCAAAAAGTTATTTACACTAAAGGTGTTTCCTCGCATATACATGGCACGAGATTTATTAACTTGTACGCAAGAATGACAGTAATGTTCTCTGTATGCATCTATGGGGTGGGTAGAAGAACAGCCTCTTTCACAAGGTTCGCCGTCTGGGGTCTGCTACTCGACAGGTTCACTCAAGAATCGCGATAAATATGCTGTGGCGACCACTTGAGGTGCAAATTTAATCTTCCGGATTTAGCCTCGTCAAGTTGGAAGCAATCTTTGTATTCGCCTTCCAATATAACCCTGGTCAAAGTCAGGATGCATCTCCCCATATAATCCTGAAGTAAATAAAATCAAGCCCAAAAATGGTGTCAGCACTCAATACAGCAACACAAGGTCAGCAAAGGCATGCAGCACAATGCAGCAGTCTCTAAATCCATCGAAGCAACTAGATTTGTGTTATATATCAGGATAGCTTTCAGTTAAAAGTTTGAGAACGCCAAGCACCAGATATCCTGATGGAAAAAGTGCGCTCAGGCACCACAACTGCACTCCCATAGTGAGATTTGCACGTAGTAGTGGTTTAGGGACCAATATTTACTTGGTATTAAAGCCACTCATTTGGCCAATATGTAACATCAGAAAATTAATAGAGAAGATGGACAAGGAACCGTATAAGCATCCAGTTCAGAAGCCAGCTCCACCATATAATTACCAACACGTTAATTTTGGAGTATAATGTGCAAGCAGCAAGCATTTTGACGATTGCTTCAAAAGATAAAATATCAAGAATAGTAGATTTTATGGATTTTATTAAAACTTTCTAATTTCAAAACCACAGACAATAAGAGCAGCTTTGATTAATCTCTAACAACCCACAAAGATTGTTATTAAAAATTTTCTTTTAAAAAACAAACCTATGATCAACTCAGGTCATTGTAGTGCCGACCTAGGGGATAATTGCGAGAATGCAAATGAACCACAGGACTATGGGCCTATAATGATCACAACTGTACCATTACGTAAGTAAATGATAAAGAACTTGAAAAATAACAGCAGATAGTTCTTTTTTCTTTGTACCTTCCCAAATGTGTCATGATCCCAAACTTCGACAATAAGCATATCATGTAGTCCATCCTCAACAACAAAGTCAAAAGTTTGATTCCAAACAGGATTCAAGTTGTTGTTCACAACCTGGAAAAGGAAATTAACAATGAAGTAGATTATACTCTGAAGCCAGAGAGAGCAATAGTAACCACTGAAGATATTAAGAAGCTAGGAGCATGAGGTAGAAGTGCAAAGATAAATAAAACCCCCCCTTCTTCGAGGGTCTCCTTCACCATAAAAAATGCTTAAGGAACAGAAAAAACTAGAGGTGGAAAGGCAAGGTTAATGAAGAAATCACAAGAAAGACAGCAGTTCAAAAAGAAGAAGAAAAGAAGAAGTTGTTCATGGTTTGGAATGAAGCCTTTACCCTGGTTTTGTTTCTCATCTCCGATTTCTTCATTGTTAGTGTAACAAAGGGATCAGCCTTACCCATCAAATCCACCACTGGCAGATCTTCTGCAGAAATGACAGTGACAGAGAGAACTCCTCTAACAATAACCTCTCTTCTCTTCTTTGTGACTTCATTTACATTTCCAGTAATTTCCATACTGTTTGCGCCGTTTTTAAGTACCTTCTCTAAAGAAGTCATTGAGAAGCTGGAGGCAAAAGAGTTGCCAAGGCCATTCTCCATACCAAAAGGACGGTACAAAAGTTCCAGGTGCACCTAAAATCAAACAATAGTTGAGACAACAATACAATTGAACAGTCTTCATGGTATTACCCTGGGATGTAAAAGGTCTCTCAGAGTCTTCATGATAATGTATTTCTGTAGGGAAGTGACAAGTGTTCTCACCTGCCCCCTGTTTTTATTATCTCGTTGGACCTCCAAATCCTTAACCAGCTTCAACCACAAATCCTTCACTTTACCAGGCTCAAGCTCATTTAGTTTTACTTGGGCGCACCCGAGGAGCTCAGCTGCCTGTATCCCCTCATCATCATAAATTTTTACTACCAAGTGTTGAGTAGTTGCATCTTCAACAACAAATTCAAAGTGTTCGTTCCATATTGGATTCAGATCATTGTTCTACAGGAGAAAAAACGAATTCATTTCAAATCAAGTTACGTAAAACAAAACCCCTCAAGAGAAAATGTTGTTTTAAATTACACTACCAAAATGCATAAAAATATCTCACAATTATTTTGGTGGTTTTCGTTTTATCAGGTAAAGGGCGTATGTATAACTTGGCGAAGGGATCAGATTTCCCAATGAGATCTTTATTCGTCAAATCCTTTGCCTGCACAAGCTTCACCTCCAATGTTCCCACTGGCTTTAACTCCAGGTCACTGCACAATAACATTATTAAATACTTCAATGAATTGACAAAACAAAAACAAATGCAGCCAATAACCACTACCACACCCTGCCTCCTCTCCCATGGTCCCACCCTCTCTAGCAGGTTGAAAGGAGAAAATGAACCACCACAAATACCCCTTCTTAGCAGTCCTATGGTTCCACCTTCTATAGCTAATTGAAAGGAAAAAATGAACCATGACCACTTCTGGACAGCTCAACCAAGTATTTAAAGAGATTGTATACTCAAGCATGAGAACTTAACACAAGGTGCCAAGTCCAACACTTGGTGAGCGTGTAAGGAGATTAAGAGTTGCATTAATTGATGATCTCAAAAGCAACTCTTACTAGCATTTTTTTGGTAATATGCCTGAAAGGTATAAAAAATTGGGCCACAGCCACCTCATGCAACTCCATGTTTGCTTGGGAACAGTTGTCAAGTCAAACTGACATATATGCAGCCAGTCTGAAGAGTGCGTGAAAATGGTATACATACAGAGTGTGGCCCTCACAAGAATACCAGGTTTAAAGAATGGCATATCTGACAACCAAATCCTAAATTGAGTTCGTGTGAGGTAGATTTCTAGTATAAAAATTACTTCCATTACCCCAAAAGCTACTCCATTAAGTATTTCTAGGGTGATAGGTCCATGGTGTTATAATTAATCATTCAAAATTACTCAAATGCTTTTCTACAATTACAGAATGAATAATGAGAGACCAGCAATAAAAAACACAGTAATTTTTATTAGGAAAGAAAAGTGAAAAATGCAATCAAATTGCTTCCATCTCTTGCCGAGCACTGACATACCTGTAATCCCCAGGCAAAATTGGAACAACTTTCCGAACAGGCCAGGTAATAGAATCTTCAACAGCATTCTGTATTGTCTCCTGTATGGGTGAACATGCAGCTTTATTATGCTTGGATCATGTTGTCACATAAATCTGGAAAGTAAAGCTCTGTGTTTTATAGTGAAAAATAAAAAATAAAATTATCCCATCATCCTCCACAAGCACCATAAATATGCAATAGAGCATTTGCTTATGCCTGAACACACACACACACATTGTAATTAAACAAAAGCAACATGGTTCTGTATTTACAATTTACCTACTCAAAATAATCTAGTTTCTATCACAATACAGCCCATGTCCAAAGCCTTCAAAGACCAACATAATATTTGAATATATAATCATGAGGATCAATCCCAAATTGCAGCAATAGATGCTTTTCAAGCAACTTCAATTCAAGAACTTGCGACATTGTCACAACACTTTGTCCCTGTGACAAGATTCCAAATAGTTATTCAACCGGGCCTTCCAAATCTTTGGTCTCAAATCATTCGCAAAGCCATGAAGAACATATCTTTTCACAGACCTAATCTAAGAAGTAATAACTCATACACTTTAATCTCTTTGAAGGAATCTACCTCAGTACCAACAGAGAGATGAAGTACCTGAAGTCCACCAGTTAAGACAGATTTAAATGACAGCGAAACTGGAAAATTTAATCCCATCTTGAATTAAATGCATCAACTATAATCTAATAAGAGAATTTAGCGTACTTGACTTTGAACAACAAGACTAGTCTCTATGTTGGCCAGTTAAAATTTAAGGAAAAGTATGTGAAATCGAAACTAAAAATTATCAATGGGAAAGGAAAGCTATTTCTAATCCATAGAATTCAAAAGGAAGTAATGTTAATTGATAGAGCCAGACAATAATACATTATCACATAATGAAATCAGGGAAGATGATAATGGGTTCTGTTATCACATGATGAAAGGAAGGAGGCTAACAATGGATAGTACAAACCTGAATAGCATCATCAAGTCCTGGAATTGCTGATATGTCACCACCAACAACTTTAAGTTTAAAATCCATTTTTTTCTGCAAGACAGGAAACATCCACGCTGAAACTTGTACTTGCTCAGTGTGTTCATGCACAAGCATGTGAGTGCACGTGAGAGAGAGATAGAGGCCTAAAGAACACATTATCACGGTTTACTTCTTTATTGTCAAGTAGATTATGTTGAAGCTTTGGATCAATCCGCACCTAGAATTTGGGCTGCATGCTGATGCTGCTACAATTCCCATTCAAATGACAGTTCAAACTCCCAGTCCCATCAAAAAACGTCTTAAATTTCTATATTAATCAAAGGAAAGAAGAAATAAAAGAAAGAGGATTTCATAGGCATATGATTGAAAAATGGATATTGGTTGATCTAAAGGGAGCAATATAGAATTGATCATGTCTATGTGTGCTACCATGTTGGTTGGTGCTACAGTCCAAATATATCAATAGATACAAAGTAGCATACTAATGTATGGCAGTAATTAGTAGACTAGACATTTTATATTCAAATAACAGTCGGGTAAAATATTCTACCCCATCCCCCCAAAATAAAATAAAATAAAAATAAAAAATTCTAACACTTGAAAACAGATACTGCACCTTTTGTCTCAAAGAACAACAAACAGCTCCAAAGCAAGGAAACTCAGCAACTAGTGGCTTAAAGATCAACCTGAAAACCCCAGTAAATCCGATATCTTTTACCTGAGTAGAAGAGAGAAGAAAAGGAAAAAAGAAAGAAAAAGAAAATGCAGACAGACAGAGAAAAGGGCAAAGCATGAGATGATGATAAGCTGCATTAAATGTCAAGTTATGGGATACAACAAAAAAATCTTGAACAAAGAGAAAGACAGCACATTATCACAATAAGATGTCTGGCTGAAACATGTAAATGCCGGGAGGAAGGTCCCAGCATTCTACATTTGACCAGCTGAAGAGTTTTAGAAGCAAAATAAAATATGTTGTCGGGCAGGAAACTTCTTAAGTTTCAGGTGATTACTCAAGAAATCATGTGTTGAAAGATGCAGAGTCGGGTGATAATTTTGTAGCATTTTTAAAGATTCACGCAAGAAACTAAAATTGTTGGGAGCAAAAGAACAGTTAAAGGTTCATATTTATTTTTCACCTTCTAGTTTACAGAATGTTTATTTAGATGATACAAATCTAATATTTATTAACTAAGGTCTTCTAATGCAATGCTTATTAGGACCGTATCAAGTTTTTGAGTTCAGTCCCATTCTAATCACAACATTCAAAGTTGTAACGGATGTGAAAACACAATAGGTGGCCTATGCATTATGGTTCAACCAGTAGAGCAGAGTTTCAGCAGCACAAGTACGGACAACAAGTCAAAATTAAGGATAAAGATTCTACATTCTCTACTAGATTTCCTTTAAAAGGTTGATATAGTGATATTCTGATTTTTTTTTACCTGTACAGGCAAAGAAACGCCAAGTCTAGTCTTAATATCAAGTATTATACTTGGATTCCCATCCCAGTTCATTTCCAACTCCATGGTGATGCCACTGCCTCCATCTTCAATGATAGAAACTCCTAAAAATAACATTGATTTAGGATTGTCATTTTGTATCATCTACAGAAAATAATGTGACAAAATATTACAAAACACAGAAAACCGAATTCTACATTTGATCATATCCTAGCAAGAACTAGGGAACCTACACATGCACCACCATTTTGGCCATATGAACATGATGCAAACAAAGAAATCTCTGAAACAAGTCTCCAACAGAAGCTGGCAATCAGCTCACAATGGACCAGTAGAGCAGAGCAAAAGCCAGATGAAAGGCTGCACGCCTACAGCAACTAACCTATCAAGTAATCTCTAATTGCAAATGAACATAATCGAAGCACAATAGCAAATACCTAAATAATTGCATCCCAATTGCAAAAAGAGAAATTTACCAAACCAACCTGTAAATTGGGGCGCAACAGTACCAAGAGTAAACTTCGAAAATTTGAGAGATGACAATATAATCGGTCTATATTGCTCAAGGACAGGTTCCACTGAATCCTTTATCAGCCCAGACGCTGCCTACACACACCAAAATTATAGATAAATTCATTTTCTCAGAACCAATTGAGAACAACCCGTAACTATGTCATATGCTATAAACTAGATAAAAAGTGAAACCCCATAAAAGCAAAATACCTGGTCAACATAAGGCCAGATCTTTGTAAGATGATGATTAAGCCAATCCAACTGCAGAAATAAAAATAAAAATCAAATCAGAACCTCAATGACACATAGATAACATATACATAGACCAAAAGAAGAAGAGTAAGAGGAAACGAGAGCTTAACTTCTGGCGCTGAGAGAAGACAACCCAAGAAGGGTAGTACTCAGCTGGCAAGATCTTTCTTGAATCCTCCACTGTCATTCTTGCAAAAGCAGCTATAGTTGTTGCCTGAAATTATGATTAAACAAGAACCCAGAAACCAAATCAATACAAAGAAATCAAAACACATAAAGATGCAAACTTCACAACAACTTAGCAAAAACCCAGAAACAAAAAACACAAAAAGATGCAAACTTTATAATCAAAACAACTTAATTAACATCAAAGCAAACCAACAAAGCTACTTACAAGCTCAGACCGAAGCTTGGATCTTGCATTCTCCGACTTGACAAAACCGACAATCAATGCTAGACCGACAGCAAGACCGATAATCAATCCAACAAAAAACGACATTCTGTGGTTTTTGATCAGTACACGGTGAGAAAAAAAAAAGAATGTAAAAGGAGTAGTGTGTATGAATGATAACAGAAGAAGGGAGAAGTTTCCTTTCCCTTGTGCGCGCTTCTTGTTTTCGGGCTGTAAAAGCGTTTGCTCACACTACTTCTTTGTGTTTGTTTATTAGGGGTTGCTTTTGATGGTAGTTGGCTTTGGTGTTCGTTGTAATCAAAGCTTCTTTTTTTTCTATTTTTTTTGTTTTGGACCGGAGATGTTGATGTTTTTTTCTGCTTTTTAAGACGCCAGAAAGTAAGTGAAAGAGAAAAGGTCGTTTGCCGACAAAAAGCCGACCTTTTCTTTTTATTTTGTTCTGGTTTTTTTCGGACAGTGGATTGAGATAGATTGGACGTTTCTGATTTTTTTTATTTTTTTCCTCATGATGCTTCTGATCTCATTGATAAGATGGCAAATGGCAAGTCTGGTGGTTATATGTGTGATTGACTCGTAATATTCGTTATCCTTGACATGATTAACTTATTGACCTTTTGAGATTTGTCCTCCCGATAATAATAGATTTAGTAATTTAAAATGTAACTTTTCGTTAATATATATAAAAAGTCAATCATCTTGGTAACTATTCATTGATCATCTTCCCTATTAATTGATTTCAATTTTTGGTTGCCAATGTTCATAGGTTTATTGATTTAGTTTTTGGATTTTTTAGAAAAATATTATCCCAAGAAAAAAATCATTGTCAAGTTTGATTAGGTTGTGAGCTATGTCGGCGGATCTGATAACTATAGTTCAATGATAGTGGAATAAGAATCACATTTACTGCTGGAGGTCTGAACTTTATTCCATGGAAGTGACTGTGAGGTTGAGGATGATAGTTTGCATATGGTGTAAACATTGTCGTCCCTTTCAAGACCTGGGTTTCGAACCGTGTGTATAACCTCTAGAGGATGATGACATATTTCCGTTTTAATTATAGCATGGTTGGAACAATTCACATGATTAAATTAATTATTGTATCTGAATAAAATATGCCAAAGCAAATTAGAGGGGAGAACTTTGATTTGCTACAATAATTTTATAGAAAAATAATATAGAAAAATAATAGGTAAAATTATTTTCATTATCTTATAGTTTAGCTATTTTTACACTTATTTTCTGCATTTTCAAAAACTACAGTTTATGTAATTAGTGAGTGTAAAATAAACTAAATTATAGGATAATTTAAGATGTAAATTGTTATATGCATATTAAAATTTAGGATATAAAATGTAATTTATATCAAAGTTTAGGATATAAAATATAATTTTTAAAAACATGGAGGGCAATTGTAAAAACGATGCTTGCATTTATATAGGTAATTGTGCTGTGCTGTGTCTTTCTGGGATGCTGCTACTTGTTGATCAATGTCTGTACGTAGAATGTCTTAGTTGAAACTTGGTCATTGGCTATAATTACTGTTGGAATTTGCTTCATTAATTAACTTCAAATATCGAATTCTCAGAAGAAGAAGAATAAAAAAAGCATTGTTGATTTCCTTTTAATCGCTCGTTTCAGTCTGCTACGCACGCATAGTCCATGTGAGCATTGCAGCTCTGGGTTTAACTTATTTAACTAATATCAGTTTTTGGCTTATCTAACTACAGTTGAAGAATGTTGGACTTTATTTGGGGCTTCAAAAGCTTTAGCTTTTGTTCCTGTGATCCCACCTTAAAATCTCTCTTCTTGTGCAGGAACTATATCATGAGTTGAATGCTTTGGATGGATCCGAATTCGATCAAGATTATCAGAGAAAGCTTGATGAAGTGCAATCCCTAAATCTCCCTCAAAAGGGTTGGCATAGATGAACCTTTTTTTCTTTCATTTTTCATGTTATGGTGGTATGCGTGTCTATGATGCTCAGATGTTCACGCATTTGTGACTAGTAAGCAATATCTAAGGTGACAGTTACATTTTCCAAGATCAAGCTTTTGGATTTCCATGTCCAAGCTTTTTTATCAGCAAACAATGGTGATTTCCTTTAGTTTCCCAGATGTGAACCACAACGTTTTTCGTTTATGTGTGATATATGGTTATTTGTGGAGTAATGAGTTTCATCAGCAAACAATGGTGAATGCCATGGCAGAAGATACTGTCTCAGCTCCATCTATGTACTATATTTATTCTACTGTTCTAAAGCACAATGACAAACTCGCGGTAGAACATATACAACAGGGTGGAATCAAGAGGATTTATGCAGGCAATTGATGGAACATTGCAGCATTAGTTTTTGAATATTTGAACATGTTAGTGAATCGTGCTCATGAAAGAACAATACGATCCCTTTCTAACATATGAGATAGGTCTATTTATATAAATATTATTCAAAATACTTATATTTTAGATTATTTTTAAAAAGTATAAGGGTTCTTGTAATAAAAAATAATAATTTTCATAACAAAAATAATTTCAAAAATATAGTATATTCAATTCATTTCCAGCGGTATTTCAAATAATATAATTAAATTTAATTATATAATTTAATATTTTATTTCAAATATGAAAATTATAATTGAAGAATTATTTTAATGCAATCAATGATAAAAATAAGAATAAATTGAGAGAAAAAGGTTGAAATTAGCTAAAAATTAAAAATTAGAAAGTTAATGACCAAATTGGAAGAGTCGCCAACATTGAAGGACTATATTTAATGCAATGACGATGAAATTGAAAGAAATAGGAGAAAAGGTTGAGATTGGCCAAAAATAAAATAATTAAAGATCCAAGGACTTAACGTGAAAAGAAGAAAAACTTGGAGGACCATTCTAAAATAACAAAACTCTCCCTTAATTATAAATGACATCATTTAACAATTTTTTTAAGAAATAGTACGTGAAATGACGCTTTTCACTTTAAGTGAAAATGACCTTTAAGTGAAACAGTTCATTCACTCAAGAAGAAAGAAAGAAAAAATCTAGAGAAGGCCAGAACGACGTCATTGTGGTACATGGCACCAAAACAATGCCTTCTTCCCCAGACCACTGTATGTTTGTTTCTTTCCTATTTTCTTCATTGTTCTGGCAGGACATTTGGCCTCTCGTTTATCTCACTCATGCCTTCCACCGCCAGCCTGTATAGAACGGTGGTGATAGTAGTTGTTATTTAAAGTATTTTTTATTTAAAAATAATTTAAAATAGTATTTTTTTATTTTTAAAAAATTATTTTTAAAATTAATATATTAAAATAGTAAAAATTATAAAAAAAATTAAATTTAAAAAAAACACATTCCTAAACGCACCAAGATACACTCCGCTCTCCTCACATGAATGTCAACAGCATGCTCAGCCTAAGAGACACAACTTTGAACCTATGAAAAACTGCAAAAATTGTGCGAAAAAAGCAACTCAGCATCTAGGCCAAAGTGTAAAACTATGGTGAAGGGTCTAGATTAACAGTTAAAAACCAATGGCCATGATTCATTTAATAAAACTATGCTGCTGTATTTCATGCATGCATGTATGTGTGAAAAAAAAAATCATTTTTGAGAAATTGACAGCCTTCCATTCAAGCATTTATTTTTATTTTTTTAAAGGCTTTGTGATAATATTATTTTTATTTTGCAAAACTATGTCGTTTTCTTTTTATGTACACTTGTGTGTGAAAAAAATTATTTTCAAAAACTGATAACTTTTCAATCATGCATGCATTTCTTATTTTATGATATTTTTACTGGCTTTACAATAACTTTAGTTTCATTTTGCAAAATTGTGTTGTTATTTTTTTACCTAAAAATAAAATTTTTATTTTATAAGAAATAAAATGAAACTAAAGTTATTGAAAATTAATAGGAAATCTATATATCTGTAACTTATTTTTATTCTAATTTGGTCACATGATTCATAAATAAAAATTAAAAAGAAATCAAAATGATTCTTAAGATCCAATATGAATATAAAGAAAAAACTAGAAAAAATATTTCCTAGGCCTATACCCATTGTTCCTTGTTTGTGGAACAATAAATTTAAATCTATTAAGAAAAAACATAACTTGTTGAATAATTATATACATTGTATACATAGTTGTGTTTAATTTTTATGTAGCATTTAATTATTATCTGAATAAAAAAAACATAGAAATATTTGGGCTATAAAAAATATTTTTATTTTTTTTCTATTTTAAAATGATATAAAATCATTTAAAAACATACATCAAAAACAAATTTATTATATTTCTTCGTATTTATATCTTCAACTAAATATAATTTTATCTCCATTATTTTATTTTGTGATATTAACCAAACATAACTTAAAAACCCATTCTTTTAAACCTCCAATAACCCAATTAAAAAATTGATACATCCTCATCTTTCTCGGATAAAAAAGAAAATCCGAAACTTCAAACAAATCACGATCATGAAGTCCCCAGACAGTGGTAAATAATGACAGTAGAGGTGGTTTTGGCCTCGGCTGATGTGATAGTTGTTCGCATGGCTGGTGTCTGGCAACTCGCTATGGTGACGATGTCCATCATCACCATCGACTGACGGCCATCGAAGCAAATCGGTGGGAAAATAACATGTTATTGGCTTAGGAATGAAGAACAAAATGAGAACATAAATGACCATGTTGGAATAAACTGTTGGCTTACGAACAAAGAACATGCTTGAAGAGAGTAGCGATTGTTTGTAAAATTTGAGGTTAAATTCCACTCGGAGCCCACAATGACACTGAAACTATGATCCATGCTGTTTCATTTTAGATGTTCTTTGAGTACAATGTGAGGCCCATGTATTTTGGACCTCCCAGCCTTTTTTCTTCTTTTTTTTAAACTGCTCGAGACGTTTGGGAAATGAGAGCCTGAGAAAGAAATAGACTCCTTTAACAAGAAAATTCCTGTCGACCATCTTCTGATTTTCTTTTTAATTAGATAGATATGAATCCAATCTTTTGGCAAACCTAGTCCAACTCCTGTAAATCCCATGATGTTCTACCTCTATAGCTCGAAAAAATCTCAATATTTATATCTTAGCGTTTTCATAA
>Ga0325404_1001710_pt1 | contig 23268 bp, 18 predicted proteins | sample PopdelMetagenome_18_FD_205664 | JGI IMG/M metagenome (GOLD analysis project Ga0325404, IMG submission 205664) | Populus deltoides microbial communities from Bellville, Georgia, United States - Xylem-Control-R1 | ecosystem: Host-associated > Plants > Phyllosphere > Stem > Wood/Secondary xylem...
GATCCCATAAAGAATTACACAAAATCCGAAATTGTGTAATACTATTGGACCACGTGGGCACTAGCAAAATTCAACCTCATGCGCACGTTAGCGAAATCGCAACCACTTTGGCAACTTCAAAACTCTCCCTAACAAAAGAAGTCTCCGTTCATTATTTTTTTTCCCAGTAGAAAGTGCGAAGAAACTTAATAGAAACTTTAGGGTATCCAATTTCTTTACTCCTTCCCTCTTTATTTTCCCACTAATTGTCCCGGAAGATGTCATCGTTTCTTTCCTGATAAAAGAACTCAAAGTTGCAGTTTAGATTTTGATTAGGTTCTAGAGTTCTTTTTGTGTTTGGTTGTTGAGAAAGTAGTGGAGAGAAGGAAAATCGAAGCCTCTTCTAAAATAATTAGCATTAAGTCAAAGTCCTGTTACATTAGGCTTAAAAAGAAAGTTATATTACAATATTTTAGCTCCAAGATTCATGTTCTTAATTGCTGATGTAGTTTCTGTTTTGGTTCATGCACTGAAACTTTGATCTTGGCAGGTTTCAATAATTGTTTGTTCTGTACACTAATATACGTATTTGATCTGTGCACTCAGATTTTAAACATAGTTTAGGCTAGAGTTTCTAAGGTGAAGTGAGTTTGAAATATTGAGCAACAAGCAACGGCATCTTCAACATTGAATTTGAGTATGACGCGTGCTAGTTCTATGCAATTGTCTCATGAACTAAGGGTTCACAATTGTCATGGATGCAATAATCAATATACTGTAAGCAATTCTTCGTTTTTATTTTTATTTTAAATTCATATGAATTGAAGTCCAATAAGCGAATACAAAACTGAAATTTACGTGGTCTGTTTATATTTCCCTGTTTTTTCACAGAGTGCGAGCAGAGTGCAGCTCGTTAATGCCAATCTCTCTTCTCAATTCTTGGTATGGATTTAAAAGAATTACATGTTACTTAGAAGCAATCCCTCCCAATTACTAGTGGTCTTTTGTTTTAAATTTCTCATCTCAATCTGTCCATGAAGGTTATTGATGCTACTGTTTTATTCTCACTCTGCGTTACATTTCTTTTATGATGAGTTTTTATTTATTGTGTAAGAAGAGTCTGAAACCATAGGAATTTCTGTGTTGCATGTTTAGCGACTGGATCCTTGGGGTCTTCATTTTCTAAACAGCACACGTGGGCCACCGAGTCCTGTACCTTCCAGATGTAATGTGTTCCTCTGCCGATCTGTTCTAACTCCAGGTGGAGGGAATGAGATTCCTGTTCTGAAATCTGCAGCATTGGCCTTTACAAGGTATATTCACATGTCATTTACATCTTTTGTGTCCATCCCTGCAGAGCATTAGTTCAAATGGGGCGACTGAATTTTGTATCACATATCCACATACCAATGCAAGTGCTGTGTTAAGATTTTCTCCCCTTTCTATGGTTACAGCTTAATTTCTGGTTTATATTTGGTATTTGAGTTCACAAGCTGTATTTAACACAAAAATATTTTCACATCTTAAATGTGAATTGCATGACAATTTCCTGCAATACTTCATTTCCTTTCCCCCCTCTTATGGAATGTATTGTCTAGAAAGAAGTCTTTTTAACACTTTTGATGTGTCATGCAGGTCCTATGATGCTCTTCGTGGAAGTAATCTGGTGCTTAAATTGATCCCAGCTATTGGTATCATTACCTTTGCTGCATGGGGACTTGGCCCACTCATATGGTTGGGAAGGACTATTTTTCTCCATGTATTGATTATATTACCATCTTACATGCCTTTTACTTTAACAGGGGTCTAATGATCCCTTAATCCTGCTTTGTTATCTCAATCATATAATTCCAGATCCACTCCTTTCTGGCAATTTCCTGCAGAAATCTGATAATAGTTGGAAAAAGAGTAGCACACATTATGTTATGACCTCTTATCTTCAACCTTTGCTGCTATGGACTGGAGCAACACTCATCTGCAGGTAAGAAGTTGAGTTAATTCTTTTCCAGATACAGTACCCATCATTCACTTAGCACTAACTATAGCCAGTATATTTCAGAGCATTAGATCCAGTAGTTCTACAATCGGAAGTGAGCCAGGCTGTGAAACAACGACTTCTGAATTTTGTTCGTTCATTATCAACTGTGGTGGCATTTGCCTATTGTTTGTCCAGGTATGTCTGCCTGGGTCCCACACTTAGTCTTTAGGAATTATATCCATTTATAGTTACTCTTAGAAATGGTCAAATACTTGATTGCTGGTTGATGGGTTCACTGCTAGCTCTTTCACTTCCACTAATCACTTAGCAACCCAATTTTTATGTTGGTTTCTGGTTACGCATATTGGTTGTACTTTTACTTTCAAGCTTCAAGTGCTGTTGGCTATCATTGGATGTTGATGATATGATACCATTCTTTCAAGGTTCTAGGTTGTCGATTGTCCTAGTATTTTGGTTTTCAATTTCATATGAGGACTTGGAACTATGTTTTTAGATATGACCATTTTTTTCCCTTTACAGCTTGATTCAACAGGCACAAAAATTCATCACAGAGACAAATGAATCCAGTGATGCGAGAAATGTATGTTTTCCATGATTTTTAAATTTTTCTACTATATTTAACATCTTTCTAGTGCTTCAGTTCTCAGGAACTTGTAGTGGAGAAGTGCATACTTTCATCATGGAACACTTGGAAGAAATAATTGATAAAATGCGGTGACCAACACTGAGACTGCACAGAATGCTAGGAATGTCTTATGGATATTAAATGTGTTGGATGTTAGAGAATAATATAAATTATATCTTGGGACCTCACCTAATAGTTTAAGCTTTTGGGTTGAGATAGTTTTTTGACACCGTGTTTCTTGAAGTGGTCTATAATTTAATTCTTGGAATCAATGAGATCCAATGTGTAGCCAGATGACAAAGTATCTCAAGCCAATACATCAGCTCACCTTCTACTGAGTTCCCATAATAACCAGTGCAAGCTGCTTCTTTTTTTCCGTTCATGCCATAATTTCCAAATGTTGGAATGCCTGCCATTCTCTTGAAAGCTATCACGTTTAAAGCACATCATATTTCTATTTGTTTTAGGAAGCATATCAGTGTTGTGTTTGATTCATTTGTTTTGTTGGGAAGTTTTTGCTCAAGGACTCCCGTGATTATAAATTTACCTATAGAGAGGTCGCTTGTGATTTAAGCACCAGAATAAAGTAGTTTTTTCTTGCTTTGGCAGATGGGCTTTGGTTTTGCTGGAAAAGCTGTTTATACTGCAGTCTGGATTGCTGCTGTATCTCTGTTCATGGAATTGCTGGGTTTCTCCACACAAAAGTGGCTCACAGCTGGAGGACTTGGTACAGTGTTGCTCACGCTTGCTGGTCGAGAGGTAAATTATGGCTTACTAGGCATATCATTACGACAACTCACTGCAGTTTTGGAATCACTCATTGTGGATTCTAATATTGAAGATACATCATGTGATTTTTGTTGACCTTAAATGGATCTTCACTTACCTGATTGGTTTGTGCATTCAGATATTTACGAATTTCCTTTCAAGTATAATGATCCATGCTACACGGCCATTTGTTTTGAATGAATGGATTCAGACAAAAATTGAAGGTTATGAAGTTTCTGGTACTGTTGAGGTTTGTCCTTTTCTCCTTCATCTTATTGTGAAGCAGGAAAATAGGGAGTATGAATAAGACTATTCAGAACATATCATGTATATGCATGTTATTTTTTCTTCAGTCAACTTCATCTAAACTGAAATAGGAATCAATGATATGATTCCTTTCTGTAAAAGAGAGAAGAAACTGAATTCTAGGTGCTTTAACCATTTATTGTTCTTTATCTAATTAAACTCTCATGCTGTTCCAGCATGTGGGCTGGTGGTCACCAACAATTATAAGAGGCGATGATCGTGAAGCTGTTCACATTCCGAACCACAAGTTCAGTGTGAGTATTGTGAGAAATCTTAGCCAGAAGACTCATTGGCGCATCAAGACCCACCTTGCCATCAGTCACTTGGATGTCAAAAAAATTCATGTGAGGAGCAATACCAGTTCACCTGCTTGTAAATATTTTATAACAATCTAGTGCTTTTTGGTGCTTCTTTGACCTGAAAGGAGGATATAAGTTAGGCGCTGCATTTTCTACATGCAGAATATTGTAGCTGATATGCGCAAAGTTTTGGCCAAAAATCCGCAAATTGAGCAGCAAAGGTTGCACAGAAGAGTTTTCCTGGATAATATCAATCCCGAGAATCAAGCTCTTATGGTAAGGCTTTAATTGCATTATACTTCTTCTGAGTTGAGATTCTTTCACCTGCTTTTACAATGAAAGCCCTTACAAGAAAGTTGAAGTGACGTCTGGAAAGAGATGACGAGAATTCATTTCCTTGGCCTTATTTTTGATCAATTTCTCTTTGGTAGTGAAATTTCTTTGTTTGTCATGATTGTACATTTTATAGTGTCAAACAACATGAAGTGTCTGGTGACTTGAGTTTCTGGACTTCATCAGTTTGCATCAGTCTTTCTGAAATGATGTTTTTACTGGCTCATGAATGTTGAACAGTATCAATGAATGTCTACCATCAGAAAAATAATCAAACCTGAACTTTCCCAGATCACAATTATGAATCAACTGAAACATATAATTCTCTTTCTTCGAGAAAAAGAGATCTATTAGATCTCTTACATGTAGAGGTTGCTTTTTTTGCACAATCACATGTAATGTTTTGTAAGGCATCTGGATGGCCATATCTTCCAATTGTCTGACATTTTCTGTTGGGTTATCTCAACTGTGTGAGCTTTTTGAATGTGTTTATTATGGGTTTCTTATTTAGAAACACAACATTAACCTTTTTTCCATGTCATAATGTTTTTCTGATGCAGATTTTGGTTTCATGCTTTGTGAAAACCTCACATTTTGAAGAGTACCTGTGCGTAAAGGTAAGACTAATTTTTTATTAATACTTAAATGTGATTGTCCAGATATTATAGGCTATGATGACAAATAGTTTATTTCCGTTGCTGTTGTTAATATTTTCTCTATTGTATCTGAGTTGCAACTGTTAGAGTCTAGCCATGCTGTGATTATGCATCTATTACTGAAGGATATATGAAAGAAACCTGAAACAAAACTCGCGAAGAGATTTCACTGTTGTCCAGAAAGCTTTTGCTCACCAACCAAGCATTCTGACAGCATTGTTTGGGATGCTGAGAGACCATTAATAGTAAATAACGGCAGAGCCACTCGGTTCCTATAAGCCATCAGTTATTGGTCATCTACTTGATGTAATAACATTTGGAATGACAATGTATTGTTTTATCTGAAGGAAGAGAGATCAACCTTATTGGATAGGGCGACTGCTGATCTGCTCTATCTTAGTACTTGAAGAAAAACTGACCTGTTATTGTTAATGGAATGGTACAGGAAGCAGTCCTCTTGGATCTTCTTAGAGTTATCAGCCATCATCGTGCTCGGCTTGCCACACCCATTCGTACAGTACAGAAAATATACAGTGAGGCTGATTTGGAGAATGTGCCATTTTCTGACTCCATTTTCACACGTTCTGGAGCCACTGCTAACCATCCATTATTGCTGATTGAGCCCTCTTATAAAATTAACAGTGAAGATAAAGTTAAAGCTTCAAATCGTTCACTTCGTGCTAATGAGGAAAAAGATGCAAAGGTTGAAGCAGCCCTGGTATCTGAGTTGAAAGCAGATACCAAGGCTGGATCAATGCTAGTTGTTGATTCAAAACGAGATAAGGTCGTTGCAAAATCTACCTCCAACTCCAGCACAAATTCTAAGGTCTCAGATGTCTCGGCATCTGATCCTCAACTTATCAGTTCAACGCCTGACAATTCAGTTAAAAACAGTCCTGGAGCACAGCAGTCTAATGGAAATATGGGGGATAGATGGCAGGAGACATTGGGACCGAATTCTGAATGCATAACCTCTAATGGAGCAACGCCTGAGGGGTCCTCAGTTTCTAACACAGAATCTGTCGGCGAAAGAACTGAGAGTCCTGACATTTCACAGAGTAAGCAGGATATTGAGAGATCTGTTGCATCACCATTAATGACCAGACCTTCATTGGAGGAGAACATTGTTCTTGGTGTTGCTTTGGAGGGCTCAAAACGAACTCTTCCAATTGAGGAAATTGAGGAAGAAATGGATTCATCTCCTTTCCCTTCAGAATCGAAGGAATTGGCTGCCAGCCAGAATGCAGGACCATCTCCTTCTGGCAAGGATAAGAAAGACAGTCGTGACAGTTCCTAGCACCTCACAAAGCGATTAGCAGGATGAAGGTGACCAGAAGCTTGTTGTAGTTTATGCCTCTTTAACCATTAAATTTATGCAAGAACACGGCAGATGTGTTTTAAAACCTTGCTGCATGCAGTTCATTGTCATTATTAGTAGCCTATATGTGTAAATAATTGTCAAATTGAAAGTTAGGGCTAATCAGAAGGCTGGGGGGGGTGGAATGTGTATTAGGGTCTGCAGAATCTGTTTACAGTGGATACTCGCCGGATGTTTCAGTTGAAGGAATTATATTTAAATTTCTGAGATACCATATTCATAATGGATGATTGAGTTAGGAAATCGGATTGATGTATCTTGCAGACCAATTATCTCAAGCAAATCACAGTTTCTAAAGGTAAACAAATATCATCTATCTACCACAATGACTCAAGATTCCGAGTTCAATGTCATTCGGACGTGGCCGCCTAGCATTTGTATTATTTGTCCTAATTTTCAGAATTTCAAAAAATGGCTTTCATAATGGAACAATAATAGAAGATGCTTTTCCAAGTGGCTAGATTGAAATCACCACTCAGTCTTTTACAATGTGACTATTAAATGCAACATTATCGGAAGCTGAAATTAAATTACATCTAAACATCAGAATGTACAAGCCACAAACAGAGTTTACTAGGACATCAATGCTTACAAAAATGCAATCTCAAAATTTAGTACCCATCCCAGTTACGACTGACACGAGCAGTCAGGGATAGGATATGTATATATCGACTGCCTCTCCTTTCTCAGCCTGATCTGCCCTTGTCTACTTTTATGCCCACTGAGAACTGCATACTGAAATTCTGGCCATTCCATGCTCTTGTTCAGGAAAAGCGGGCCCAGCATCACCATGTTTGGTCTTATGGTCTTCAGGTTTAGGTACGCTCTATGTCCAACCTGATAATAGAAGTACCCTGTCACCTTATGGTCGACAAAATTCATATTGCACCACAACATTCACACATAAAATCCAAAGTTATGCATCATGGTTAAATGCTACTTGTGGTATTGCAAAAGTTCCTTTCGCCAGAGACATTAGATATGACTGAGAGCATTGGATCTAACCCTTTCACATAGCCCATGAAAATTCATGATATGGATAGTACTTAATGCCATCTATGATCTTCAAGAAATACTTTGGTTTTATTCAAATAGCAAATGCTTAGAAATATAAATCAACAGAGATGTTTTCTTCTTACCAAGGCATTATGCATATTTCCAGGAGAAGCAGAGATAAAGATGTCACTCTGCAAACTCACATAATAGTCAACTGCAGCCAACAAGGAAGCCTTGCCATCAACCTTTGCCAGTTCCTCTGCAGAGGCAAGGCTCTTTTTATGATCCACAAGGGGGAATAATTTCTTTAAAGCAGAGATCCTTGCTTCTCCACCATAAACCTGAAAATGGCATCCCTCCAACTGTTAAATTCTCACAGGTGAGCAAAGTCTGTTGTTTCAGCAAGGCAATTGACAAACAACATACAATACTAAATTGTGAATCCTGAAATAAATGTAAAGCTTCCCAAGTTTCAAGAGAGAAGGTACGATACTAACCTTGTGTGATGCAAGGTAGAGACGGGTGCTATTGCTGAAGCCCAAAGCTGCTAGCAGCAATCCAATCTCTTCAGGAGTCAATGGACAACGCCCTTGTTTTCTCAATGCCTCATCAGTGAACTGAGAGTTTAAGACTCTTCCCTGCCAAAGCAATTGACGGTATTTTGCTAGAGCAAGTCTTTCAGCTTTACCCCCACCAAAATCACATGATGAATGAGCAGCCATGTCCTGAATGGGGTCAGGTTAGGGTAAGAGCTATTGAAAAACATGCTTGCTTTAAAAGGAAACTCTAGAGTGATAAACAAATAGTATGTGATAGTAATCAAAGGCAATCATCAAGATGGGTGATTATAATGCATTTGTAGAAGCAGGTTTTAATTGACAATGCATGATCAACAAACAATTTTTAGATTTCTTAAAGACTATCGAGGTACGCACATTTACAAACGATGAAGTGCAAGAAAGTTCATACTTTCCAAAAAAAGGTGTCCAATTCTGCAACTAACTCCTTTAATATAGTCCAAAAAAGTTCCCAAATCCAAATATGAAAAGTTTCTGTCCATCATTTGAAAGATTTGAAGAACATACTTTATCAAAGCGAAGATGTAACACGACAAACTTTCCAGTCCCCTCTGATTCGGTATCATTCATCCTCTCCTTTAGGAACCCAGTTCCAGAGGTATGAAACTTCTCAAAAGGATGGCGGAGACGATTTACGAGTGCATCTCCTAGCACTCTGATATGAGGAACGAAAGTTAGTGCATGAAAATTGACTTTACAACGTAGGCGTTGGATATTTGGGGGCAATTTGTCAAAGCCCAGGCGGTGAGAAAATGGGGCAATGGCAGCAATTCCATAACTGCAACATTAAAATTCAATTATGAGTGCAAGAATCAACACAGTGCAGTAAATTGAAGATTTATTGATTGGGGTCCTTACATATTTTCCAGCTCAAATCATGAACTAAGATAATTCAAGTGAATTTAGGTAGAATAGCTTAAAATGCAACGATGAAATTGAAAGCAGAGGTAGCTTATAATAAAGCACAATAGCTTTAATTGTCACGCGGCTCTTCAAACCAAATGATGCCAAGTAATCAATGCATAAAGCAAGCCACACTGCTCCATTTGTTTTTCATTTTGACAACACCCCTTGGTCACCAACCTAGCTATTCTTCAATTATTTTCCTTAATGAATACAAGTCGAATAAAGAATGCCTGAAAGTAGACTTATCAACGTGCAAGGAGGACATACCAAAGAAAATCCATAAAAGGAAAATAAATTAATAAAAGAAGAATAGCAGAATTTGAAATAATTACCCAACAGATACAATAAATCACGAGGAATGGCTTTCTTTTAACTCTGACAATAAAATCATTGGGGTCCTCAAAACAATTTAATAAAAAAATTACTAACCTCTGCAACACAGGCAATACATTTTCCAGATACCAGTCAGCTGAACCATGGACAGGTGCTGTTTTGATTCTCATAGCTCGTATGCCTGTAGCATAATACTCTCTTGTGCTCCACCAGTACTCACTGGGTGGCTCTTTAACTATTGCAACATCATGACTTAGGGTATCAATAAAGTGTTCCACATCAAATATATCCGCAAATGAACTGCATGCAAGAACATGTTCACTTTAAGGTCTCGAGTTTCTACAGCAATCTAAAATGCAAGAGAGGTTGCAAAGGTAGCTTACTCGCAAAATACCTTGTATCTTGCCAAACAGCATTCACTTCAAGGTGTGGGATCACAAGTGTTGCATTCAGTATTTTGGCAACGGCGACCGCATCACATATCTTTAGTAACAAGAACAAGAAATCACTGTAAGAATCAGTCAAATTCTCACAGAATGGATTTAAAAAAAGAAAAGAAGAAAAAACAGACATGTATTTTGGCAATTCAGTTACTTACTCCCATTCTTTGTTGGTTCAACCCTCCATCAAGAAACACTTGGATATATCCTTGGGACTTTGTTGGCAACGCTTGAATAACATTAAATATAAGAACCCTTGTTAGAAATTGTATTTTCTCATTTATTTCCTAATTTAATTGACAACAAATCCGGTTTATTATTTTAGCTAAACAGTTACTGCTTACTGTGAATCGTGGTGGGTTCAATGCAAGGCTTCCATCCTTGGTAAGGCAAAGGAGACCACAGCTCATTCTTTTGTCTAACAGGCTAACAAAATAAACAAACAAATAAATGATTGAATGAAAAGGTTAAAAACTGCAAACTTGAAATTTCTTGACCAATTTTAAGAAAGAAGAAAAGGGGGGCACACACTTACAATATGGCGATCTAAAGCAGCTTTCAGTAGAGGCAAATGCCTGGGTTTTGGTGCATTCCACTCCTGCAAATGCAACGAATTTACAGATTAGTACGGGCACAGATAGATATGAAAAATGTTGTGAATAGAAAGCAGAGCGTACGGAGAAGAGAGAAGGATAGGATCTGCTCAATGGGCTGAAGAGAAGAGGAGATAAAATGGGTAGAAGAAGGACGAAAAGTCCAGCAAAAGCCATTCGCTGTGACAGATTCTGGTGATGGTACTTCATGAGTTACCCGATTCCAGTTTCTAAATTCGGTTTCGGAAATCTGAAGCTAATTTCATTCTCCGATTCGATTTCACAGGTGAATGCTTAACTGGTAACTCTTTGTTTGCTTGCGGGAAAACGGGAAAGCGGTTGGTTTTTTGTTTTGGATTGATGCTGCAAGTGATGCGTCGTCTATGAACTTAATGACATGTCTTCTTCATTGTGAATCCACGATTCAGATTCACGTCCACGGCCCATCATTGATCATGATAGATTAGCTAACGAATTTCTCGGCCCAAATAGATTTTTTTAGTCGAATTAACAAAAATCCAGTATGCAAATAGAAGTAAAATATATTAGTTAAACGTGTCTATTTTATGGTAATTTTTAATTATTTATAATGAATTATATTAAGATTATAAAAGTAGAGGTTAATTTACGAGTCTCGAATAATTCTTAACAAGTTTCATTGACCATAATTGCTATGTGAATTCGAAACCAAATTATTACTTTTATGCCATATATAGCTAGCTCCCGGTACGTTGAAGACCAAATTAAATTTTTTTCTAATGTTAAAAATTAATATTTATATAAAATTAGTATTTCTAAAGAAGTAAGAAAAATCTAAAACTCAAGTTATTAACCTAACTGAGTTCAATAAGCCTGATTAATTTAATAATAAAATTAAAAAAAAATCGATGATAAACAAAGCAAAAACAATAACATTAATTAACCATAAAAAATAAAATATAATTTCTTTTTATGTTTATATTTAATCAAATAATTTAATTTAATTTAAAATAAAATTTGTATAAAAAAATAAATTTAATAGAGAATGACAAATAAAAAATCTAAGATAACCCAAATTATTTTCAAAATTAGTGAAAATCCTAAAAAAAGAATAATTTTTTATTAAATAAATTTTAAAGGGTAAAATTAAAAGAAAAAACTTAAGAAAAATAAAAAAAATACTAAGCAAAACCATACAAATCTTTTGAACATAGGTTAATCTCCCATACTTTTCTTAGATATTAAGACAGGTGCGCAACGATTCCTTCCTTAACAAAACAAAGCTCGTCTAATCTCAATAACTCACAATTCATAAAATTCTAGACTTGGATTCAATCAATAAATTCAATTTTCAACTAATTCAATGTTAAAGTGTGTGTGTGTGTATCAATTTAAAAAATCTTCAAGGCAATAAAAATAGCAGTTAAAATAAAAAATACCAAATCTGGTAGGGAAAAAACTTAAGAATGATGAAATTGTAAAAGAAATATTTTTTTAAAAATAATCTCAAATAAAATAAATATCAATTAAAAGAATGAAGATTCAATCTGATGTATAAAAAAATAAAAAAAATACAATTTTATAAATCATTTTAAATAAAACAAATAGTAATTAAAAAACATGGATCAAATACGAATGAAAAACAAATTGAATGGTTCTTTTTAAAATTTAGAGGGTCATTCATGAAAATCAAGGAAAAAAAAAAAGGGTTGTCGATGCCAAACTAGAGGGAGGTTGGTCACATGCGTCTCGTTGTGATGGAGGGGACATTAAGACGATTCGAACGCCTCCCTAGATGCCACCATTTGGCTGTTGGACAGCGCCAAGTGTTGGACGCGCCAACCAATTTGTTTTTTTTTAATAATAATCTATATCTATCAAAATACCAAACTACCCCTTAACCACTCTTATTGTAACAAAAAACAAATCATGATGAATGTACGAATACCCCTAAAAGCCAGCTTTGTAAAATTTTGATTTTAAATGAACTTAAGTCATTTTACTTTGTAAAATTAAAGCGAAATGATGAAATAATCTCTTAATACCAGGTCAACATTTTTTTTTATGGATAATTAAGTAATTTTAGAAAGACCTTTATGACCTCAATCAATTTTATAATGACAAACTAACTCTTATAAAAGATCATATTGCCCCCGATGACTAGTTTATTTATTCTTTTTTGTGGAAGACAGAATCATCACTTCACTGTTGTAATCCATAGTAAAACTACTCACATTTCATAGTGCAGACACTAAGCAATTTTAGTTTTTTTTAATTAATATGATTGTATATGCATTCCTATAGGGAATTTTTTAGTTATGTTATTAAATTTAACTTGACCCAATTGGTTGCCTTGGTAACCTGCTGACCAGGCCCTGAGATGAAGCTTAGTTTCAAATAAAATCATGTAGGAGTTGATCTGGTTGACCTAGTGGGTCTATGAGTGACTCGGTCAACCTTATTAAAACCTGACTCATTTAAAAAAAAATCAAAATAACGTGTTTTAATATTTAAATGATGATGTTTTTGATAGATCCAGATCAACTTACCTAACCAATTACTCTAGTCAGATTTAATAACCTTTTCCTTTAAAATCTATTTTTTATTTAATTATACAATGATAAAAATAAGCATTCGAAAAAAAAAACAATGAATAAAATTGTGAAGGAAAAACGTCTTTTTTTTTTCTCTCGTGAAATCATCTCTTTTGTTTAATGTATTGTTTTATGATTAAACTATTTTTTTTGTTAGTAGCATAATTCATTGAATAAAAAGCAATAGTAATAAAAAAAATATTCATAAAAACTATAATTATTTGAACTTAAAAGGAAAAAAAGTATACTTTTAATCAAAACCTAGTTTTCTTACTCACATTTATCTTTTACTTTGACAAAAAATAATTTCTTTATCAAAATTTTTATTTTTTAAACAAGAACTTATTATGATCACAAAAACAAGCTTTAAATAAAAATCTAAAAAATCATGAATTGATCATTTTCATGCATCTACATGAAAAAAATCAAGTTTCAAATCTATTTTTTTTATTTTTTAAATTAGATTTGAAACTTGATTAATAAAAATAAAAATAATTATTTTATGCTAAAAAAATATTAATGAGCAGATTATTTTAAAATTTTACATATTAAGCTAACACATAATTATTCATAAAAATTGATAATATCATCTTATAACTTACATATTATTTTAATAAACTGATTTGAAGAGAATTGTTTTTATAAAAAATAAAAAGAAAAAAGAATAAAATATCTAAAACAAGGACAAACACGAATGAGCTCGGGTAAGCATGAAATGTGAAATCTTAAAAATCAAGAGCCAAAAAAAAAATGATATTTTAGAGAGTAAACTATACTTTTATGCTTAAATGAACAAATGAACAGTAAAAATGAAAAAAAGGTTGCCTCTTTGTTTCTTTGTTAAATTTGGTCCTCTTTTTAAAAAAATTTTAATTGATAAAATAAAATTTTATTTTTCAAAATCAAGTATCAATTTAATGGTAAGATATTTTTTGACACTACGAATATGAAAAAGCACGTTAACCAAAATGAATTATTTCGTTTAAAACCATGTAAACATACTATAAAATAATAAAATTAAAAAAAAGTTGAGTGATTGAAATGGATATTTGCTCAAGAAAAAAAAGAAAGGAACCATACACTGAAACAATCTACATTGCACTTGAATCTGCGCTCCAGTGAAGTGAAACGAATAGAAAAACAACATCCCCCTTTTAGTTTTTCTTATAATTATAATCATAATGTTATGGAGAGCTTACATAACATGTAGGAATATGACTCCATTGTTAAAAACAATGAATTATTATTTCTATGGTGGCATTTAGCTGATTATATCCGTTGTAAAAACATGGGTTTAATTGAGATTAGTTTTTTTTTTCCTCATAGAACAACTAAAAGCATATTATCCTGAGGAATTTGTTTTTCAAAATCTACATTTAGGTTCAAACACGACTATTGTTTGACGTGGAGAGGAAACCCTATTGTTTTTTAATCAAGACACCTATGTATTTACACAAGGAATATATATATGTTCTCATTTCAATGAACCTAATACGATCCGGCCCATTTACTTAATTTAGCTAGGCCCATTCGAGTGGAGATCTACATTACTTTTGAGACATGATAGCAGCGACCTCAAGCTTTGAACATTGCCAATCCGACCTGCTGCAACTAGATGCCTCCGATGCAATCACTGCTCTTGCTGGTAAGCTACAAGAACACGTAGAATCAGTAACAAAAGCAGCCCTTTTCCATAGAGTTTCCAGTTGTATATGGTTTAAACTTACTCTATGAGCGAAGTGAAACGAAATGACAAAGCAATTAAGTCATCAAATATTCCACGCATACCAGACAAATTGCAGAACAAATCAAATGCCCGCAAATATAGATATGCTCGATTATATATTTGCTTGGCAGGCCTCAATATAGAACTTCTACCAATCACTAATCACCATGACAGCAACTGCACCTAAACAATTTTCCTACAGCCGTCCACCAGTTATTGTCAATACAGAGACGTGACACGCTATTCACAGATTGATTCATCAACATCTAGTGAGATCCCGGGAAACAATTATATGTAAACAAAATAAGTGGGAAATTCCCATCTCCAGTCTAAATTACAAATACAGATCCTTTGACAGGCTTCTGGTGATTTCTCCATCAACTTCATGCGGAGGGCCAAGCCTGGGCCTCTTTGCAGCTTGCTGTTCATCTGATTCTACTAATAACACATGATCACCAAACATTTGCATATCATTCTCTGTGGCCTCAGTCTTTTGCAAATCTTGATGTAATCCATTCCCTAACAAAGCATGGTCTTCTTGCAATGATGCAGATAAATTTTCCTGACACGAGGCAAGGTTACCATTCTCATTGCCATGACCAATCCTGTCAGTGTCATCAATACCTTCAAGGTTATGTATACCTTCAATTGTTTGCATATCATCCTGAGTGACCTCTGCCACATTCTCTACCAAGTTGTTGTCCTCTTGCAGTGGTGCTGAGAAATTTCCCTGACAAGAGGCGAGACTGACATTCTCATTGCCATCATCAATCCTGTGAGTGTCCTCACTACCTTCAAGGTTTTGTATATCTCCAAAGGCAGGATTCTCAAGCATCTCACTTGAGGCAGCAGCAAGGCTTGTTGTCAAACACTCTATGTTTTCCATCAAAGAAGATGTTTGTTGATCAGATTTCTCTTTCTGACATAGACCTACATCTTCCTTAACTGGACAATTTTCAATGATTCCTACATCTGAATCATCAGAGGCACAGTCTGATGTTTCTGAAGATGAACCATTGTCATCTGCTTGCAAAGAAATCCCTGGATTCCAGGAATCATCAGCCCCAAAGCCTCTAAAAGAACATGATATAGAACCATCCTGAGGAGGTAATCCTGCAATTTGCTGAAAAACAGCCTCTCCAGAAGAGAAATACACAAACTGCTCGCCAGTTTCTGTATCATCCTGCTGCAAAACCAAAAAAAGTGCCAAGCATAAAAAATCAAATGAGATCGTTGGCGGACCTCTTTTACCACTTTCAAGTTTCAACTAACAAAAAGAAAGCACTGTAAATTGCATGCCTCCGAAACCATTTAGCTAGAATAATAGATAAGGTCAATACCTCTATCTGTGACATAGTATCATTAAGGTGGTGGTAATAAGACGATGACTGGTCAAAGGATGGACAGTGTGTGAGTAATGATCCAGCAGCAACTCCTGGCTCAAACAATTCCCTGAGAACTAAGCCAGAATCATCAACACAATGAGAATTCCTCACAGAAGATGCTTCCAATAGAGTAATTTCAATGCCCTGGCCAGGATCAGAACTTGATAAATTAACATGACAAGCTCCAGCAGGTGTGCATCTCTCTGAAACAAGCCCCAATCCAGATTCTTTCCCATTCATTTCTGAAAAATCAGACTGAGGTTCAATGCTGCAACCACCAGAAGAAACTTCCCGAGAACGATTTTGAAGAAGCTCTGAAATTAGCCTCTGGATAAGAGTGCGCTTGAGAGAAGCTTCAGCAGGAGGAAACCAGTCCCCATTAAGCTGTTCATTCAAGGAAAAATCAAGAAAAGTAAAGTAACTGTGTACGACTAAACATATGAAAGGCTGAACAAACAAATAATCAATTACAGTATCAATATTCAAGTAAAACAGTCTGTGTCTAAAATAAAAATGTTCAGGCCTTCAGGGTGCTTTGCTACATAAATTAACAAAAAAAGGGTTAATTATCAACATAGTTCAAGGTTTAGGGGCAATATAACTCCCATGTATTGCCAGGATTCACTCCCATAAATTGCCAAGATTTCTGTTCACTATCTTGCAGAATTCAAAATACAACTTTCTACCATGTTCAGACCCTTGGCTTTGGAAAAATAGAAATGCAATATCTTTCAGAGAAACATCTGATGGGGTGAACTTACAAACTTATTGAACTCGTTTATTCTGAATGGGCTAAAATTCACAGGGGCCTCTACCAAAAACAGTTCCAGATAGTGAAGCAGGAACAAGCCACAATCAAATGAATTTTCTTGCTGTGGCAGCTGATAAGACACATGAACAAAATGTAAGAACAATCACAGTACACAAACCCCAAACAGATCATAAAACCATGCATCAGACAAAAACATACAGGCCGAAGCTTATAACATAACAATGCGGCAAATTACTGCACAAATACACACTATCTTATCACAAAAAGCAATACAAAATTGCCTTTTCTTCATGAATTTTTAAGCATCATAGTAATAATATATCGTTAGGCAACAACTTTCAACGAGATCTGATTTACTTGAAAATGAGGAGCAAGCAAACAAATCCCAAAACATGTTGAAGTCAGATTATATTTGCACATAATGATATTTTCATTTATATATGAATTGTGGATTCTAAACATAAAAAAGCCACCTTATATAATGCTAGAAAAGAACTTCAACTGAATGAAACTTAATCCATGAAAATACTTTCCTCTATTTACTAGATATCATATCCCATTTAAGATAACACAAACAGTTCCATAAGCTTAAAGTGTTGGTCATCTGATTTAGCTATTCATACTAAAGGGAGATCATGATCCATAATGTATGTGCAAAGAGGACCTGAAACTCCCTTCACATTTTTCCTTCTCTATATGCCCAGATAACAAAAGATAGCTTCTATTGGAACTTTCTGCAGTAATACACTCTGAAGTAGTTAAATTTATTAACCAAGACTAGGCAAATACCTCAAGAGGGACAAACCGCAAATTCAAGAATTTTGAAGACATGTCTTCTGATGTGTCCTTCTGCCTCACTTTCCACTCTTCCCATAAATAACTGTCATTTCAGTGAATGAAAGTGACATATAAATAACAAGGGGTTGCTTTCAGAAAATTATACAATAAAATGAAGGTCATCAAGGAAAAGGATAAAAAAGATCGAATTGGAGGGAGAGAGATGTGTGCCATAAAACTTGCATTGTTATACATGAGCAAGATGACGGTTGAAAAAATAATCAACATGGAAACATGATGGTTTATCCATGTGTGACAGGCAAATTGACAAATTGAAGCGACATGTCAATATTTGATTGTTAAGAGTTTCAATATAGTATTATTACTCTATTTTTTTTTAGCAGTCATACTATATTGAAATTCCAAAATAATCAAATACTAATTCCCATTGTTGTTCCTCTTCATTTCCCATTAGTGTGTCCAGAAATATGCATGCGCAGATATGTTGTCAAACAAAAAGGTACAAACAAGTATAAAAGGTAATACCTTTGAACTAGATTTTTGAGACCTGCATGAGTTCCTTTGATAGAATCCAAGTGCAAAATACATGGTACTATGACAGATTTTGATGTATCTTCATCTGAAATTTGATGCAAACATATAAACACAAAGCTGATCACCACTCAACATCACGCATTCCACCAAGAACTCACCTTTCACACCAGCTACTTCACCAGGATGGCATATGACTAATAAACTCCAGTGAAGACTGTAATTAAAACATGCATACAAATTACACTAGCAAAAGAATAAAATCACATTGTAAAAGAAAGGTGTTATTTTAACTATTTTCTTACTTGAAATTTACAGGGATGAAAATGTAATCTTTTCCAAATATATCCATTTTTCTGGTCCATTTATGAACGCGTAAAAAAGCAGCTCTGCCATCTTTCACACTGGATGGATCTTTGTCTAGATCAGCAAGCTTCCTAAAGAAAAAACTATTGAAAAAATGGTATCTGTGCTTTTCCTCAGGAGGAATCCGATTCTTCAAATACCTGCGACCCAATCATATTTTTTTTCATAAAAAAAGCACATTACTGTAAAACCATAGCAAATTCTAACAGATGTAGGAGTATGAAATAATAATGGAGTTGCATATATAAATAAAAAAAAAAGCACGTAAAAACTCGATCCTCAGTTCTTTTCAAAATTATCTCACCAGAAACAAGTTATGTGACACAACCTTAACATTCTAAGGACTAGAAATGGATTGGTTGCAACTAAATGAAAACGTTGCATAACATAGACTTACTTAATGTAAAAGTCAATAATTGTATCATTGATGAAAGTCTCTGGTTGTAATAGATCAACATCTCTCTTGCTAATGGAAACTGCATCTGAATCCCCTTTTGGATAGATAACATCTTCAAACTCCACATCAAAACTGTGTAAGTGCCAAGATTATTCAGTAACTTCCTATAACAACTACAGCATATGTGTTTGTACTAACAGCAAAAGATTTACATATCCCACTGGTGCAAAGGAGACAAATAACATCTTCTGAGGATTAGAAATCAATGAATATGCACACAGTGCACAAGCACACGAATAAAAACTAATATTATCGGTTTCAAAATTATAGTAGTCCAGAACCTTCATCTAAAAGCACATTCTGCAAAGCGGATGAAACTCAGATGGAAAATTCCGTCAAATTTTTCTTAATACAGTTTTCATATTAACATATATCTCAAAGCACACTTCATTTGGTAGAAAATCTATACCACAAAACCAAAGATCAATTTGTTTTGACTGAATCTTAAGATGGTAGGAAAGATCAAGAACTATGATACCTAATTTACCTTTATAAACAATAAAAACAGCCCCAGGATGTAATTGATATGAATTTGCATAATTTTAATGCAGTTTGATCCATAAGTAAAGTGGAGAATATAGAGACATGAAACCACAAAGGAATCTGGAACCAACAGATGAATTGAAGCAGGGTGGCAAGAGAACCAAGAAATACATTTCATTGCCCAACACTATGGGGGCTATTACTCACCTTGGGAAATAACGCCTCTGTTGAAGTAAGTCCACTCCTCCATCCATTGCACTATCCATACTGCAAGCAAATGGAGAAAAGAAAAGGCAAGAAAAGTAAAATGATATAATAACAGGGCAGCAATAAAAAATCACCAAAAAAAAAAAAAAAAAAACACGGACAGAGAGAAGAGACTGCCAGGCCAGCCTTCCTCAACATTTAGCAAACACAAATCTTTCTATCCTTGAGCTAAGTAATTTTTAGTATACCAACAGGATGGATAAGTACTCAAAAGTTGTGGCCAAGCAACAAGCAAGTTTTTAGCCAGTATAAACTGGCACTACATGGAAAGCAAAAGAAGTTATTTAATGGGTAAAATAGTACCTTCATTGGAGGCATTGGCACAAGCCTCCAAGTGTAATTTAAGCATGAAGCATAGAAAATTAGATGAAAGCTAAATTGTAACAAATAACATCAGATGGCAGCAATTCAGCAAACTTACTCATGTATAACGCTCAGTAGAGTTGAGTACTTCAAGTTTAAAGATGAAATCTCTTCCCATTTCCTGGACCAATTTGGCTCAACAACTGCAACCTCCAACTCCTCCACACCTACACCGACAAATAAAATTAGCAAATTAAGAGCAAGGAACTTTAGTTGTGCATGATATAATCATACCAAAAAAAAAATTTGCAACTCATCAGATCAATGAACTCAATATTGAGGCAAATCCACTGTACATGTGTCACCAATTTCACAAATTTGCAATATTGTGTTCATATATATTGTGTCTGAAATGCTAGAATAGCAATTAGCTGGGGAACTTTAAAATACTTTTGGCTGCTCACGTGAATTGCCTCAATATTGAGCTCATGAATATGTTGAGACACAGTTATATAAAATTCAAAAATACATGAAAACAAAATATGAAGCACCAAACCACTACAAGGCTACTAACCTGACATGCCATGTGTGGTATCAGCTTGTACTGCATCCTTTGAAAGTATGTTGAGCTTAATTGTTACAGTTCCAAACTGAACACATAATAAATACAACTTATTAGGCATGCTAAAATAGCACAAGTTATATTCCCATAAGGTAGCCAAAACTTACTCTTTGAAGATTCTGAGACTCAATACTAACAATGTCATCAATTCCCGCTTCAAAGCCAAAGGTTCCTTCGTCTCCATGTGCAGTTGCACCATTTATTTTGACACCACCATAAGAAAACGTCATCACACACTCAGAACAATGTTTACCCCGGTATACAACATAATCAACAAGAAGATTGATCCCCCCCTGCAAATCACACAAAAAACATAATTACTAATCTTGAAAATTCTTTCTGAAAAGATGTATAAAACTGAGCCAGTAGCCATTTGCTCATCGAACAGCATACATAAAATGAGTGGGGAAAAAATCCCCACCAAAACAAATATGAAATGGATTGATTGATTTTAAAACATGAAGCACATGTCTGAGGTTCAATACTAACTGGTTATTCATTTTTACAAAATGCAATTAGCATAGCTTAACGAGTAGAAGAAGAAACAAAACTTGGATGCAATACCAAAAAGGTGGAATTGCCATGGAAAAAGCTTTGTAATCTTAACCTTTAGCAGCTAAACGCATTAGCCTGTGGTGTCCAAGACACTCAAGCAACAAATAACACTCAAATAGGAGTCTTGGTATGAGGTTGGAGAACATATAAGCTAATTCAAGAAAATAACACAGGAATGACAACCTAGAAAGCCAGACTAAAATCAGAAAACCTGCAATTGCTAAGTGACTGAAGTCACCGAACACCTTAAAGCAAGTATGATACAGGATATCAAATACAGGATAAACTTAATAGAAACCTGTCTCGTTCCTGATTCAATATAAACTTAATTAATTCATGACAGAGAAAATTTTGTACCACTTCTGCGTAGCTGAAACAATTGGTTGGTGTGGGGCCATTTAAAATAACTGTAATCACGCAGAAAACCACAGTAAGTTAGAAAAAGAAGAGAAGGAAAAGAAAGAAAGAAAAAGAAAACCCCCACAGATAGCACAATATCCAGTAAATGATATCATGAGAAAATACCGCTAGCCTCTGTAATATCAGGAGTGGGGCTTGATGGAGAACAATCCTCCATGTGGTCATCAACATCTAATTGACCATCATCAGCCTCACTCTGTAGAATTTTCAAACAAAGCAAAGCAAGACTTCATAATCAATTTCATGATTGAAAACATAACTCGTCAGCCATAGGAGAAGCCAACATACACTGGACGGTGGAGAGTCTCTAAGACCACGGTTTAATTGGCTTTCCCCAGGCAAAGGTGCTTCATGGCATGAAATTATCGTCTCGTGTTCACTGAAAAGCCTTTTCGACTCAAAATCATCCACCCGAAAACAAAAGCCTTGATCATGACTTAAAGAAGTGAGTTGGGGAACAGCGTCAGAACCAGAATTTCCTTCTTCAGTGATTAAGTCGTCTCTAACAGTTCCGGGCTGAACACAAGTATCAGCATTATCACAGCCAATAGCATCAGCATCTACACAAACTAAACTGCCGGATTCCTTTCCAGGAACATCACATTCCTGGGCAACTGGAACACACGGTTAACAAAAATCAGTAATATCAAACCTAAAATTAATCTCCTAAAACAATAAACACGCGCAAATTCTACTTTCACTTCAATCAGTAAAGAAAAATATCCCTAAATAATCAAAATAATTCGAACTCCCAATTTAGAATATTAGTACTACGGCATAACTAATTTCTTCTTCAATTACATGATTTTTACTATAATTTTCCATAAAAGGAAATAAAAACTGGCTGCAAGTACAGCATTCGAGAAACTGGTACTCGGAAATGAAGGGATTGTCGAGACTAGGGTTTTTGAACTTGCCTAAGACTTTACCAGCTGCTAATTCAGCTATCTCGTTTTCTTCTTTGAAATCGAAGACTTCGAGTCCGTTCTTCATCGTCGCTGCCGGGAGAGATCGCTATCAATAGCGAGTGAGTCAATACCGGAGTCAGCTAATCAGAGAGATTTTTCCGAGACCCAGTCGCTTAGGAGGCGTTATTACGGATTTTTAATTTATTGTAACAAAGAGAGACCTAAATTTTGCAAAGCCAAATAAAGGGTAACGTCAACCGACTTGCTGGGAGAAAATATAAAAGGTCATTTGTTAGAATTTGGATTGGCAGTTCACGCTCCAATTAAGCGGATGAAAGGCACGCGTTGATCGGTGGGAGTTCTGTTTTTGTTGGGATCTGATGTCTGAATCCTGATGGCAACGGGGTCCACTCTATTGATAGCGCGTGTTGTTTGAGAGTTGTGTTAGGTAAGTGAAAAAATGATTTTCTGTTGAAAAGTAATAAAGAAGTAACAAATAATTTGGCACACACTGGTCAGAAGAAGAAGGAAGAAAAGAAGGGGGGAATGCTCGCTCTTCTGCATACAGTTCAGTTCGTTGTACAAGTTGATGGTTTAATGTTACAAATATTCAAATTATATGTCCAAAAATTGTTTGATGTCTTTTCTAACTGGCTGGCCGGAAAAAAAACTAGGATGACGCAGGTCATAGAATCGATGATGACACGATGGTTCAGCTAATAATAAGGTGTTTTCAAAGGTGATAAATTTTGATTATCAAAGTGTTTTTTTTAAAAAAATATATATGTAATTTTTTAAAATTAATATATATCAAAACAATATAAAAATATAAAAAATTAATTTAAAATAAAAATAACAATTCAAAATTTCATGAGCACTCAGCACCGAACACAAACGATATGCTTTAGACTTT
>Ga0325404_1001711_pt1 | contig 23267 bp, 20 predicted proteins | sample PopdelMetagenome_18_FD_205664 | JGI IMG/M metagenome (GOLD analysis project Ga0325404, IMG submission 205664) | Populus deltoides microbial communities from Bellville, Georgia, United States - Xylem-Control-R1 | ecosystem: Host-associated > Plants > Phyllosphere > Stem > Wood/Secondary xylem...
ACCAATAAGTCTTTCTTTCAGTCATTTCTTAGTACTTTATGTTTTTCTCATCTCACTCATGATTACTGTCGTTCTTTGTCCAATCCTAGTTATCATTCCTTTCTTTATATTTGGACTTTCACTGTCCGACTGTTACTGCCTCGTTTTTGAACTGTTACTGTCTGACCTCTCCTCAGATTTTTAACTATATCTGGATTTATAGAACTCCGATTCAAGTGAAATTTGTGGCGTTGGAAAGGTAAGACATGAGGCTACAAGTTCTATGTTTTGGGAAGAACCCAGTTCTGCCTCTAAGGTAGTCAAAATCGCTCATTAACAAATGCTTGGAGTGTTACTGTCCAACTGTTACTGTCCATTTTTGAACTGTTACTGTCTGACCTCTCCTCAGATTTTTAACTATATCTGGAGTTATAGAACTCCGATTTAAGCAAAATTTATGGCGTTGGAAAGGTAAGACATGAGGCTACAAGTTCTATGTTGGGAAGAACCTATTTCTGCCTCTAAGGTAGTCAAAATCACTCATTAACAAACGCTTGGACTGTTACTGTCCAACTGTTACTGTCCATTTTTGAACTGTTACTGTCTGACCTCTCCTCAGATTTTTAACTATATCTGGAGTTATAGAACTCCGATTCAAGTGAAATTTGTGGCGTTGGAAAGGTAAGACATGAGGCTACAAGTTCTATGTTTTGGGAAGAACCCAGTTCTGCCTCTAAGGTAGTCAAAATCGCTCATTAACAAACACTTGGACTGTTATTGTCCAACTGTTACTGTCCATTTTTAAACTGTTACTGTCTGACCTCTCCTCAGATTTTTAACTATATCTGGAGTTATAGAACTCCGATTTAAGTGAAATTTGTGGCGTTGGAAAGGTAAGACATGAGGCTACAAGTTCTATGTTTTGGGAAGAACCCAGTTCTTCCTCTAAGGTAGTCAAAATCACTCATTAATAAACATCCAAAACTACAATTTCTATGAAGGAACTTGATCCTAATTCCTTCATTCTCCTCCCCAAAATCTCTTTAAAGGTCAAGAGACGAAACTGTCCAGATACATCAATCTTTCCATTTACACACAACACATGAAGTTCTTTCCTTTAACAACTCTTAATTTTTCCTCAATTCAAGTCTAAGAACTCAATATATAAATTAACATCCAGGCATCAATTCATAATCGACTTGAAGTGACTCATAAGACCAGGTTTAGAAAATCTTACCTGATGCGAATCAAGGCTTCGAACCCTCCTTTTCTTTCTAATGATAGCCAACCCTCCCCTCTTCTCTTCTTATTCAATTTTTTCTTGTTAATCCCTTTCCCACCAGGGTTTATTTTACCTATAACCCTCAATCTGGGATGGGTTCTTGAAATTTTGGTGTTTCTCTCTTAGTTTCTAAAAATAGATATAAAAACTCCCTCTTTTCTTTCTTTACGTAGCTGCAGATCTGTTTTTGGTGAGAATAGGAGTATTTATGCTCTATAATTATTCTTATTTGCATTTAGGCCCCATTTTCTTTAAGTGTATTGGTTCTTACCCCCACTTCTTTTTAGTTTAGTTTATTTTCTTTAATTTAATCCAGCCTTGGTTTTTTCTCGAGATTTACACGCATTCCCCTGAATAGATAATTTGTTTGATCAGTGGAAGGGTACTAAGGTATTCTCTAAGATAGAGCTGAGATCTGGATATCGCCAGTTGATAATCAAGGAACAAGACAGACAAATGACTGCATTCCAAACCAATTATGGACATTACGAGTTTTAATGATGCCTTTCGGGTTAACCAATGCTACAGCCATGCTTATGGACTTGATGAATCGGGTGTTTCAGCCTTACCTGGACCAATATACGGGGGTATTTATTGACAATATCTTGGTGTATTCATGCTCTTACTTGGAGTATGAACAACATCTAAGGGTTGTGCTACAAACTATAAGGGAGAATCAATTATATGCAAAGCTGGATACGTGTGAGTTTTAGCTCAAGGAAGTAATTTTTTTGGGCCATGTAATATCCGTATAAGGAATATTATGGATCCAAGAAAGGTAGAGGCAGTTTTGAAATGAGAAAGGCCTACCAACGTGACAGAAATCTGGAGTTCTTGGGTCTTGCTAGGTATCATAGGAGGTTTATTGAGGGGTTCTCCACCATAGCATCACCTTTGACTAAGCTGACCCGCAAAGAAGTCAAGTTTGTTTAGTCGGGAGAGTGTGAAGCGAGCTTTCAAGAACTGAATGAAAGACTCACTTCTGCTCTTACGCTGGCCCTTCTATCAGGACACAAAGGTTTTTGGTATATAGTGATACCTCAAGAAGGGGTCTAGGATGGGTGTTGATGCAACACAAGTGTGTGATTGCTTTTGCATCAAGACAACTAAAGTCGTATGAGGTGAATTATCCAATTCATGGCCTAGAACTTACAACAGTGGTGTTTGCCTTAAGAGTATGAAGACATTGTTTGTATGGGTCACAAATTTTAATCTTTACAAACCATAAAAGTTTGAAGTATTTGATATCATAGAGGGAGTTGAATATGTGACGAAGAAGATGGGTAGAGTTAATAAAAGATTACGATTGTGTGATTGACTACCATCCTAGTAAGGCTAATGTAGTAGCCGATGCATTGATTAGGAAGGGAAAAACAATGATGAACGATATGGATATGCAAGTATAGTGGAATTGAATAAATTAGGCTTGCAATTAAGTGTAGGGCCTGAGGGATCACTATTAGCTTAGTTAAAGATCCGATCTATGCTTCGAGACAAGGTCATGGTGGCTCAACAGGTAGATGAAAAAGTGAAGGATATCAAGGAGAGTGTAAACCAAGGTATAGAGAAAACATTCCAAATGTTATCGGGTGGGCTAATAGTTATGGGTAGGCGAATTTATTTACCTGATCATAAGACTTTGAAGGATAAAATATGGAGAGAAACTCATGAATCCTGATTTGCTACTCATCCTGGAAGTACGATGTATAAAGATTTAAAGGAATGCTACTGGTGGCCAAATATGAAGAAGGAAATAGCAAAAATTGTGTCGAACTGTGGGATTTATCAGTAAGTAAGATAGAACACCAGAGACCTGCAGGGGATTTATAGTTATTATCGGTTCCAGAATGGAAATGGAAGGATATTTCTATGGATTTTGTGAGGGGAAAGAAGGGGAATGATGTTGTATGGGTGGTTATGGATTGACTGACAAAATCTATTTTTGTTTTTGCCTATAAAAATGACTGATTCGGTGGATAAGCTAGCAAAATTATATGTAAATGAAGTAATCAGACTTCATGGAGTGCCAATATCGATTATGCTGGAGTGGGATCCAAGGTTCACGTCGAGATTATGGCCTAGTTTACAAAGAGCATTGGGGACAAAGTTGAATCTAAGCACAACATCTCATCCTTAGACGGATGGTTAATCTGGAAGGACTATTCGAACTCTTGAGGATCTTCCGGGGTCCTGTGTGCTGGAGTTCAGAGGGAACTGGGAAGATCTCCTGCCATTGATGGAGTTTACTTATAATAATAGCCATTAAGCTACTATTGGTATGACTTCATATGAAGCATTGTATGGGAGGAAATGTCGTACCCAATTTGTTAGGAGGAAGTAAAAAAAAAAACAAGAAGCTTTGGGGACCTGAAATATTACAACTGACATTTGACAAGGTGAGGGTGATCAAAAAGAGGATGAAGAAAGCCCATGATAGACAAAAACGTTATGCAGATCGCCGAAGAAGGCTGTTGAAATTCCAAGTGGGGGATAAAGTATTTTTGAAGGTGGCTCCTTGGAAAGGCATCATTCGATTTGGAGTAAAAGGGAAATTAGCCCCGAGATATATTGGCCCTTTTGTGATTAAGGAAAGAATCGGGCCCGTTCCTTATCAATTAGAATTGCCTGTATATTTGGATAAGATTCACAATGTGTTACATGTGTCATTGTTGCGAAAGGCCAAGATAGACCCCTCAAGGGTATTGCCACAGGTTCCTTCAAAGATTAAAGGGGATTTAACCATAAAAACTAAACCTGTCAAGATCTTAGATCGAGATGAGAAGTTGTTAAGGAATAAGAGAGTTCCCTTGGTAAGAGTATTATGGAGAAGCTCTCGAATAGAAGAAGAAACATGGGAAAGAGAATTCGAGATGAAGGAGAAGTTTCCGCACTTATTCTCCAACATAGGTACGTAACTTGAATTTCAAGGACAAAATTTTGTTATTAAGAGGGGAAAATGTAAATCTCGAGATAATCAAGGCTGGATTAAATTAAAGAAAATAAACTAAACTAAAAAGAAGTGGGGGCAAAACGAATACATTTAAAGAAAATGGGGTCTAAATACGAATAAGAATAATTATAGAGCATAAATATTATTCTTCTTACCAAAAATAGATCTGCAACTATCGTGAAGAAAGAAGAAAGGGAGTTTTGGTATCTATTTTTACAGATCAAGAGAGAAACACCAAATTTTAAGAACCCATCCAAGATTTAGGGTTATAGGTAAAAATAAACACTGGTAGGCAAGGGATTAACAAGAAAAAATTGAACAAGAAGAGAAGAGGGAAGGGTCAGCTGTCATTAGAAAGAAAAGGAGGGATCGAGACCTTGATTCGTATTGGGTAAGATATTCTAAACATGGTCTTATGAGCTGTTTTAAAGTCGATTATGAATTGATGCCTGGATGTTAAATTATAGATTTGAGTTCTCTAACTCCAGATACAGTTAAAAATCTGAGGAGAGGTCAGACAGTAACAGTTCAAAACGGATAGTAATAGTTGGACAGTAACAGTCCAAGTGTTTGTTGATGAGTGATTCTGACTATCTTAGAGGTAGAATTGGGTTCTCCTCAATCATAGAAGTTGTAGCCTCATGTCTTATCTTTCCAACGACACAAATTTTGCTTGAATCGAAGTTATATAACTCTAGATATAGTTAAAAATCCGAGGAGAGGTCAGACAATAACAGTTCAAAAACGGATAGTAACAGTCCAATTGTTTGTTGATGAGCAATTTTGACTATCTTAGAGGTAGAACTGGGTTCTCCTTAACATAGAAGTTGTAGCCTCATGTCTTATCTTTCCAACGACATAAATTTTGCTTGAATTGGAGTATAACTCTAGATATAATTAAAAATCTGAGAAGAGGTCAGACAGTAACAGTTCAAAAACGGACAATAACAGTTGGACAGTAATAGTCCAAGTGTTTGTTGATGAGCGATTTTGATTATCTTAGAAGCGGAACTGGGTTCTCCTCAAAACATTGAACTTGCTGCCTCATGTCTTATGTTTCCAACGACATAAATTTTGCTTGAATCGGAGTTCTATTACTCCAGATATAGTTAAAAATATGAGGAGAGGTCAGACAGTAACAGTTCAAAAAAACGGACAATAATAGTCCAAGTGTTTGTTGATAAGCGATTTTGACTATCTTAGAGGCAGAACTGGGTTCTCCTTAAAGTATTGAACTTATAGCCTCATGTCTTATCTTTCCAACGACATATATTTCGTTTGAATCGGAGTTCTATAACTCCAGATATAGTTAAAAATCTGAGGAGAGGTCAAACAATAATAGTTCAAAAACGAAGCAGTAACAGTTGGACAGTGACAGTCCAAATATAAAAAAAGGAATGATAAATAGAATTGGACAAAGAACGACAATAATAATGAGTGAAATGAGAAAAACATAAAGTACTAAGAAATGACTGAAAGAAAGACTTATTGGTTGTTGATATGGTTATTATAAAACATATCCTTGAGTGAGGAAAATTTAAGAGATAAACCTGTGATTTGCAGGAGGGACCACAGGCGTGGTTCAACAGCAGCAACAGGGGAGTAGAGTGGAGTTTCTATTGCAGGTAGGTCATCCGCACCTATACTTTCTAGTTTAATTCTATGATTTAATAAGTTATTGATGTGAGATGTGAATTACTGAATGTTGGATATTAAGAGAAAGGAGGAAAGTTTGCGTAATGATACTGATATTTGGATAGTATTCGTAATGTATGTGTATTCAAGGTGAACGGTTGTTCTGTGAATTGCCAAGTGATGAAATTATAGCTGATAAAGAAAATATAAGAAGTGTGATTTGGGGCGTACATTAGCATACATTTAGTGTATGTTAGGATCCCGGGTAAGGGGATCACCATGTATTGGCTAGCATACATTTAGTGTATGTTAGGATCCCAGGTAAGGAGATCGAGATGTATTGGCTAGCATACATTTAGTGTATGTTAGGATCCTAGGTAAGGGGATCGAGATGTATTGACTAGCATACATTTAGTGTATGTTAGAATCCCGGGTAAGGGGATCACCATGTATTTGACTAGCTTACAAATGTGTATGTTAGGATCCCGGGTAAGGGGATCACCTTGCATCGACTCCTACAGGAAGATGATTATAACAGTGAAATTGGTATCGGTAATGTGTTAAGCAGAAATAATCATGGGTGGTTTTATGAGTTCTTGAATAGAGGTTGATAATAGAAGAGAAAATGGTTTTTAGTAGTTGAAGGAGAAAAAGTCTCCAATAAAAACCAAAAGGGAGAAGTGAATAAAATATGAATGTATATTGCCTTTTTAAATTGTCGGATATTTGTATTGCTATATTATTGTGATATTCATATTTCAATAATATGTATTTTATTTTCAGGACCATCGCATGCACGTCAGGAGTAGATTCTAGCTTAGGTTTTTTTTTTGTAATTTAGGTTCTAGGGAGTATACCCTTGTATTTGGTAATATTACAACTTTTATTTAACCCAATTTGTATAATTGATGTTTAAATTTGAATAGATGAATTTAATTCGGTAGTTTATATGACTATGTTCCATTAAGCATGTTTATATCTTTAACCATCCATAATGATAATTGTTGTACAATGTATATCATCAACATTGTGGTTGATATGGATGGTGATGTTTGTGGGATTGAGACCCAGGATGATTGGGTTGAATTGAGTTGGGGATGCGATATATTAGAAGTGTAAACAGGTCGTATGTCGATAACTTGAGACCTCCCGGTATAGGGGGGACTCCGTTGAAATTTCAATAAATTTTAATATGAAAACCATGAATATATATATATATATATATATATATATAAGAAAAAAAAATTTATCTGTTTTCGGTTGACATAAGAGTGTTGTTTTTATCTCCAAGTAGGGGATGTTACACCTATGCTATGAAAGGAACTTGATTTGTTGTTAACATAAATTATAATCATGAATACCTGACAACATTTACAAGTATTAGCATTATTCGAATAAGATAACTAATGTAATCATGTTAACAATTTATAATCCGATTGGAACCTCCTTTGTGTGTGGTTTTCAATTGAGTAATAAAAAGAGTTTATATTATACTTGTTTGAAATACTATTAGTGGATCCTCTAACCTTGACAATTATTTTATCCTTGTTTAATCCTTACATCCATATCACATCTCAAAGCTCTCCTTGTTGTTGTTGTTGTTGTTGTTGTTATTTATAATTTATATAATTAACCTTCCTGTGGTTCGACCCCAATCTTGCCGGGTTATTTATTACTTCGACACTCCTGCACTTGGAAGAAGACATCAATCTTTTGGTCGTGTCAGTGGATATAAAGTTTCAGTCAGTCCAAGAGTTAGTGCGAGGTTCTCAGGGTGTGGAAAGAGTAATGAATGACACCCAAGGTCAATAAATGAGCAGAGTCAGACTACGTAATTCAAAAGAAGGGATTTCATACCTCCTATAGGGAGGAATCCTCCTTCGAAAAAAGATAAGAGCGGGTCATCATTCAGGCCACTCCCGAGAAAAGGGGGGAGTTTTGTTCATGGTGGGAGTTTAGGAGGCGCTAGACGAGTTAATATTGGGGGATCCATGGGAGGTCAGACCCGTCAAAGGGCAAGTGTTATAGGGGATTCATGGAGCAAAGGGGACCTGTCTACCCATTATGCATGAGATGTAACCAGAAACACCCCGGAGATTGTTTAGCCACACCAGAATGATGCTATGTTTGTAGAGGCAAAGGGCATCGATGGAGGGACTGCCAGTATTTGAGAAGAGGTTGTTTCCATTGTGCGGAAACAAGTCACAGAAAGAAAGAATGTCCACATAGAGCCACTGAAAGAGTACAGGGACAGGGGATGGTTACCCAAAGCTAGCAACAATCAGTGACAGTTGATCGGCTTGTATGACCTTATTAGTCGGGGATAAGTGCCAATAAGGGCCGACCCAGGTTCCAGGAGGAAAGGACTCAGAGTAGGATATACCACATGACTCAGAAAGATGTGGGGGCAATGCTAGATGTCGTAGCAGGTACACTACAATTAGGTTTAATACAAGTTTATGCTTTAATCAATCCTAGGACTAGTCATTCTTTTGTGGCCCATCGAATTATCAGTAATTTAAATGTGTTACCAAGTAGATTGAGTGTAGGGATGGGAGTTAGTACACCTTTGGGGAAAAATATAAACTTTGATGAGGTATACAAGGGAGTGATACTATACATTGAGGGGCTAGAGCTAAGGGTGGACCTCATGCCTTTAGAATTATATGATTTTGACTTGATTCCAGGAATGGATTGGTTGAGTAGATATAGGGCATAAGTAGATTTTTTCACAAATACCGTAACCTCCAAGATGTGAGTGGCAAAAGGGTAGTATTCAAGGGAGAGAGGAGGGTGATTCCAAACTCTATAATCTCGGTCATGACTGTTGGAAAACTGATTAGAAAGGGATGTCCTGCTTGGTTGTCTTATGTAAGAGAATTAAAGAAGGGAAGCATAGAATTAGCAAATATCTCTATTGTAAAAGAATTTTCAGACGTGTTTCCGGAGGAGTTACCGGGGCTACCTCCAATTAAGGAGATTGAGGTTTCCATTAAGACTCTTCCAAGGGTCAACGCTATAGCACAATCCCCTTACAGAATGACCCTTATAGAACTAGTTGAACTGAAGATTCAGCTTCAGGAGTGGCTGGACAAAGGGTTCTTACAGCCGAGCAATTCATCTTGGGGAGCTCTAGTGCTATTTGTAAAGAACAAGGATGGTACATTTTGACTATGTATCGACAATCATCATCCCGCTACCACGGATAGATGATCTGTTAGATCAGTTGAAGGGTGCGAGAGTATTCTTGAAGATAGATATGATTACAGTATAATCAATAAGAATCAGAGAACATGACATACAAAAAACTGTCTTTAGAACCCACTATGGCCATTATGAATTCTTAGTGATGCCTTTTGGGTTAACAAATGCCCCGATGGTATTTATAAACCTAATAAATCGAGTGTTTCAACTTTATTTAGATAAATGTGTGGTAGTGTTTATTGATGATATACTGGTATATTCGAGCTCTTATTTGGAACACGAGAAGCACTTGAGGAAGGTGTTGGAGATATTGAGAGAAAATAAATTGTATGCAAAACTGGATAAATGTGAGTTCTGACTCAAAGAGGTGATATTTTTGGGACATGTTGTAACATCCCTCATTTCGGGATAAAAACAACAATCTCATGTCCACCTAAAAATAGAGTAATTAATTTTTTTTATTCATGGTTTTCGTATTAGAATCTACCGAAATTTCAACGGAGTCCCCTTATACCGGAAGGTCCCAAGTTATCGACATGTAACCTATTTACACTTCTAATAACTCGCATCTCATAACTTAAATCCCGACCCAATCATCCTGGGTTTCAATTTCCACAAATATTCTCACACCTATCAACAACAATATTTATGATATACATTATATAACAAAATATCATTATGGATTGATAAAAAAATATAAATACATAAACATGAAATATGGTTATATGAACTACAGAGTTAAGTTCATTCAATCAAATTTAAACATTAATTATACAAATTAAGTTACACAACATTTTCATGTTTACAAAATACAAGGGTATACCCCCTAGAATCTAAATGATAAAAAAGGAATATAAGTTAGGATCTACTCCTGTCGTGCATGCGATGATCCTGAAATGAAATATATATTATTGAAAGGTGAATATCACATAAATATAACAACACGAATATCTAACAATATCAACAAGGTAACATGCATTCATATTTTATTCACTTCTCCCTTCTGGTTTTCATTTGAATATCTTCCTTATTCAACTATTAGTAATTGTGCACTCTACCACCATTAACCTCCATTCTAGACTTTATAAGATCAAATATGATTATTTTTGTTTAACACATTACCGATACCAATTTCACTTGTATCATCAGTATCACCCCATAGGAGTTGATGCAAGTTAATCCCCTTACCCAGGATCCTAACATACACTAAATGTATGCTAGCCAATACATGGTGATCCCTTTACCCGGGATCCTAACATACACTAAATCTATGCTAGCCAATACGCGGTGATCCCTTTACCCGGGATCCTAACATACACTAAATATATGCTAACCAAAACATGGTGATCCCCTTACCTGGGATTCTAACATACACTAAATGTATGTTAGTCCAAACATGGCGATCCCCTTACCCAGGATCTTAACATACACTAAATGTATACTAGTTTACGCCTCAAATCACATTTCTCATATTTTCTTTGTCAGTGATAGTTTCATCACTTAGCAATTCACACAACAACCTTTCCCCTTGAATACACATACATTCAGTAATTCACATTTCACATTGGTAATATATATTAAATCATGGAATTTAACTAGAAGGTATAGGTGTGATTCACCTACCTGCAATAGAAGCTCTACTCGTGCTCCCCTACTGCTGCTGTTGCACCACGCCTATGGTCCCTCCTGTAAATCACAGGTTTATCTCATAAATTTTCCTCACTCAATGATATATTTTATAATAACCATATCAACAACCAATAAGTTTTTCTTTCAGTCATTTCTTAATATTTGATGTTTTTCTCATTTCATCCATTAATATTATCGTTCTTTGTCCAACCCCAGTTATCATTCCTTTCTTTATATTTGGATTGTTAGTATCTCGTTTTTGAACTGTTACTGTCTGACTTCTCCTCAGATTTTTAACTATATCTGGAGTTATAGAACTCAAATCTATAATTTAACATCCAGGCATCAATTCATAATCGACTTTAAAACAACTCATAAGACCATGTTTAGAATATCTTACCCAGTACGAATCAAGGTCTCGATCCCTCCTTTTCTTTCTAATGACAGCCAGCCCTTTCCTCTTCTCTTCTTGTTTAATTTTTTCTAGTTAATCCCTTGCCCACCAGTGTTTATTGTACCTATAACCCTTAATCTTGGATGGGTTCTTAAAATTTGGTGTTTCTCTCTTGATCTGTAAAAATAGATACCAAAACTCCCTCTCTTCTTTCTTCACGATAGTTGCAGGTTTGTTTTTGGTAAGAAGGGTAGTATTTATGCTCTATAATTATTCTTATTTGTATTTAGGCCCCATTTTCTTTAAGTGTATTTGTTTTGCCCCCACTTCTTTCTAGTTTAGTTTGTTTTCTTTAATTTAATCCAGCCTTTTTTTTTTCTCGGGATTTACACATGTTATTTCAGCGAGGGGAATATCTGTGGACCCAGGAAAAGTAAAGGCAGTTCTAAAGTGGGAGAAACCCACAAATGTGATCGAAATCCGAAGCTTCTTAGGCCTCGCAGGGTATTATAGGAGGTTTATCGAAGGGTTTTCTACAATAGCATCGTCTCTAACCAAGTTAACTCGTATTTGCCTTTTGAGTATGAAGACATTATTTGTATGGAACATAAGTCCAGATTTTCACCGGTCATAAGAGTTTGAAATATTTAATGTCGTAAAAAGGAGTTAAACATGTGACAGAGGAGATGGGTGCAATTGATAAAGGACTACGATTGCATAATTGACTACCATCCTGGCAGAGCCAATGTAGTGGTGAACGCCTTGAGTCGAAAAGGGAAGGCAATATTGAGTGGTACAGGAAACACAGAACATGAGAATTTATTGGAAATGAAAAGGATGGACTTACAGTTAAGTGTGGGTCCTGAAGGGTCACTATTGGCTCATATAAATATTAGATTAGTGTTGCGGGATAAAGTTCTAGAAGCCTAGTTGATGGATGAAGGCATAGGAAAAATCAAGAAAAAGATAGAGCAAGGCAAAGAGTTATCTTTTCAAGTTTTGCCGGGAGGGTTGGTGGCAATAGGCAAACGAGTTTACTTACTTGAGAGTAAGGTCTTAAAGAATGAGATATTAAAGGAAGCTCATAAATATCGTTTTGCAACCCATCCTGGGAGCACCAAGATGTACAAGGATCTCAAGGAGTACTACTAGTGGTCAAAAATGAAGGAGATATCAAAATATGTGTCAAAATGTGGGATATGTCAACAAGTGAAGATAGAACATCAAAGGTCGGTGGGGGAATTGCAACCGCTACCAATTCCAGAATGGAAATGGGAAAATAAAGCCATGGACTTTATAACCAAATTGCCAAAGGGGAAAAGGGGCATGATGTTATATAGGTGGTTGTAGATAGACTAACAAAGTCGGCTCTGTTCTTGTCCACCAAGATGACAGAACCCGTAGACAAGTTCGCCAAATTATACGTGAATAAAGTGATTAGACTATATGGAGTGCCCTTATCAATTGTCAGATCGAGACCCAAGATTCACCTCGAGGTTATGGCCATTCTTACAACGAGCTTTAGGAACCGAGGTGAACCTGAGCACGACATTGCACCCCCAAACAGATGGCCAATATGAATGAACTATCCAAACACTTGAAGACCTTCTAAGGTAATGTGTGCTAGAGTTTGGGGGAAACTGGGAAGACTTGTTATCGTTAGTAGAGTTCATGTATAATAATAGTTACCAATCTTCTATCGGGATGGCTCCATATAAAGCCCTTTATGGGATGAAATGTTGCACTCCGATATGTTGGGATGAAATTGGAGAAAGGAAACTCTTGGGTCCTGAAACGGTACAAATAACAATTGATAAAGTAAGGGTGGTCAGGCAAAGAATGAAGGAAGCCCAAGATAGACAGAAGAGTTATTTGGATAACCAGAGGAGACGTTTAGATTCCAAATAAGGGATATAGTATTCTTAAAGGTGGCACCTTGGAAAGGCATCATTCGAATTGGAATGAAAGGAAATCTTGGTCCGAGATACATTGGCCCATTTGAGGTGATAGCTAGGATAGGACCGGTTACTTACCGCTTGAAGCTACCGGCACACCTAAAGAAGATTCATAATGTGTTCCATGTATCACTATTACGAATGGTGGAAGTGGATCCTTCCTGAGTGTTACCTCCAATTCCCATTGAAGTAAGGGAAGATTTGACACTCGAGACCAGGCCAGTCAAGATCATAGATTGCGGTGAAAAAATATTGAGAAATAAGAGAATACCACTGGTTAGAGTGTTGTGGAGGAACTTACAAATAGAGGAAGAAACGTGGGGGAGAGAATCAGAGATTAAGGAAAAACACCCCACTTATTCCTCAAGAAAGGTATGCAGTTTAAATTTCAAGGATGAAATTTTTGTTAGGAGGGGAGAATGTGAAACCCAAGAACAAATTATACAAAAAAAAGGGATTTATAATAATTAAAAATTTTATAATACAAAAATAGTGTAACTACAAAAAATAATAATGATAATAATTATGGTGATAAAATTTAATAGTTTTGGAGAAACAAAAAAGGGCTTGATTGAGAAAAAATGGAGAAAGATGGGGCCAAAATGGAATTAAGAAGAAATGGGACTATAAATACCCCATTCCTTCTCTCTCCCATGGACGACTGGACAACATCAAGAAGGGAGGAAAATTTTAGATTTTCCTTCATCAAGCCTAGGAGAAAACACCTAAGTTAGTATACCTACATAAGTCTTGGAATTATTAAGTGGAGAAAACACACTTGGGCAGAGGATTTACAAGAATAAAAGTGAAGAATTTGTGAAGAAAAGAGGGAGAAGGGAGGGTCAGCTGCAGGTTAAGAAAAAGGAGTTGAGAAACCTTAATCAAACTAGAAATTAAACCTAAATTTCCCTCAAGTATGTAGTTCTAAACAAATTATGAAAGCTAATTTAAATTCAATTAAGAATTGTGTAGTAATTTGGTTGGTTACTTGTACTAGGGAGCCTGTTCCCTTGAACAAGCCTATTTGTTCATGTCTGTATATTTTGACTTGCTGGTTTCTAGCTGTGTTTCACTTTTGATCTATACAATTTCTTACATTTGATAAAAAAAAAAAATAATTGTGTAGTGATTTCAAGTTGAACAATTAGGGTTCTTGAGTAAAAAAATTGGGGGAATGCGAAAATAATTGGAATTAAGTGGATAAGAGTTGCATAAGTTACCTAAAAGGATGACATTATATAAAGAAGATTTAAAAAAAAAACCCATAGCCAAAGGAGCAAGAGTGGCCGGCCAAGGTGGGTTAGAGAGGAAGGGGAGAAATTCTGATTTTTCCTTGTTGTTCCATAAGAACATTGAAAAATATTATCATGGGGTAAACAATGATGAAATGTTGTGGATGAGTGTATAAAAAGAGGAAGGGAACCCTTAGTTCCCTTAAGCCAAATTCAACTAAGAGCCAAGTGAGGGAGAGAAGGAGAAAAAAATTCTGGTATGTTGTGTGTTCATGATGCATAAATTAGGGATAGTGGAAAGCTTAATTGAAAATCATCGATGAATCTGGTCAGATTCATCACCTCCTTTCCAGAGGAGATTCGGGCCCCAGAAAAAAAAATTTAGGGACAATCTCTTCATAAGAGTTGTAGCTAGGAGTGTTAGTTTTCCAACGAATCCGACTCTTGTTGGCAGATTCTGCCAAGTCAATAAAACAATGAAATTTAGCCATATTAAAGGTAGAATTTGTTTTCTTAATCCCTTCGTAAAGTGTGTAACATCGTGTCTTGATCTTAAAAAAGAAATAAACTATGATCAAAATTGAATTCATGATGTCCACTTGGGCTCCTAATGAGTTGAAAATGTTAAAGGATAATATTGAGGAATGTAGGTGAGAAAGAAAAGAATGATAAAAGAGAAATGAATATTATTGCCATTGTTGTTGTTGTGTTGTGATATGTGGACTAATATGGAATAATGATAGGTGTTTGTGGTTTTAGGAGGAACTGCAGGAGGAGTGTAATAACAACAGGGGAACGCAAGTCGAGCATCTATAGTAGATAGATACTCGGTACCTATATCTCCTATAGTTAATAATTATTTTAACTATAAATTTTGGTGCTTATTGAAGAGGAAAAGAAAAGGGGAAAATGAAAGGTTAAACGATGGGAAAATGGAAACGGAGAACTAGATTTAATTTATGGGTCCTTTTGGAGGAAATTGACAGTAAAAATGAACTTTAGGAATGACTGTTCCTTGAATTTGATTAGCTTGTCCCAGATCCGGGAGGCTAATGATGTTAGCCAAGTTGGCTAACATCGGCATGACCGGTACGTGGGAGGAGGAATATAGAACTTGATTAACTATTGAGTTCAGAATAGTTAATGATATTGGCGGGTGCCGTCGATATCGGAAACATTTATGGGACTTGATTAGCTTTCTGAGGTGAAAGCTAATGATATCAAGAATCCTTGACATCAGCATACCCGAGGACCTCCCAAGGTAACATGGAACATTGATTAACTATTTCAGCCTGAAAATAGTTAATGACACCAACGATCGTGTTAGTGTTGACATTTTCATGAATTTGATTAGTTGACCCCAGGACATGGAAATAAATACACTAATAGGGGTCATTAGTGTCGACAGTAGTCTTCCCAATGTGGAGAGAAGTGGCAGGGTGAATACCCTCGATCAGAGCTTGGATTATAAAAAAAAAGGGGGGGCATAGTTAAAGGGAACAAATTTGCTAATCCTTAAAAGGGGCTAGTTGTGGTGTATAGAATTGCATATGACTTAAGTAAATAGATGTGTTGTATAATTTTTCTTTCGTGAAAGTGGTTGTATTTTTTTTTTAATTATATGGAAAATTTATGTTTTGCAGGTCCCTCCTATTCACGTCAGGAGTAGAATTTAGGTTCTTTGATCCCTTTTTATATAAGTTAGGAACTTAGAGATTATTCAAGTAATTGTTTTATGCAGTAAACATGTAACCTGAATATAATAGTATACTCATTATATTATTTTGTGTTTGTAATATTAAATGTATCAATATATGCTTGGGATATTATAATGTACTAGCTTATGTTTAGAATGCTAAACTGTGTTGTGTTTATATATGAAATTTCAGTGCTTGGATAGTTCTTTTAACTACTAATTTATGCATGTGATATGAGATGGAGATTGAGTATGAAGCTTTCTCTCGAGTATATTCTCGAATGAATTAAATGGTTGAATTGGACCAATTATGGATGTGTTTATGGGTGGGTTGTGATTATAAATGTGTGCAGGGTATATTGTTGATACCTTGGGACCTCCCGGTATAAGGGAGACTTGAAATTTTGGTGAACTCAATGTAAAAAAAAAATCTCCATTTACCCTCTACGTGAAAGTTAAACGGATAGATTAATTTAACCAACAAGGCTGTTACATCGCCATATTTGGAGATTATATTGCAACTCATTAAAGATCTTTATGGAACTAGGAAACTCCCGAAACAAGATCTTTGTGGAACTACTCAAAACTTAAACTTTACAAAAATACAAAGAAAGCAACATTATGATCTTGGTCTAAAAACTAAGATGCCTAAATGCATGGTAAATGCCTCCTTTTATAGGCCAAAATTCAAAACTATTGATATGATGACTAATTGTTGAGTGAGTGGCCACCTCTTAACTTGGTAACAATCCTTATCTTTTTGTCTGCAGAAAATGTCATTGCTAACATCAGAATTTGAACCGATAATCTTCATGAAAGTTCTGGAAAATTATCTTAGCTTTCCAACAAAAAAGAATGAGGTCATTTTGACTTCTATAACTCAAGATATGGGTTGAACACTGAACAGTGTCTGGGCTACATGACAGATTCTGACTTCTCTATTGTTGCTACAATTTGAACTTGAAAATGGTCCTTTTGAGTCTTGGACTCTCATGAAAATTTTAGGCCTATGTCTTAGCTTTCTATCCATATAAACCAGACCTAAATCCAATTCTACAGCTTCAGTTATGATCCAATAACCGAATGGTGTTCCAATTTGAATTCAACCAGCATCTCTTTTCTAAGCTTAGCCCTCTCTTTGTCTTCTCAATTTCAGTAATTAAACTCATCAATCAATCCTTCGATTTATGTGATAGGCCTGCATTTAAAATGAACATTTACCATAAATTAAAGGTATCTTATATTATCAGACTTGTTATTATAAAACATGCTCTAGTTAAGGAGTTATTGATACTTCAAGTGTAAAATGATGATATAAAACCTTGATAAAATGCACTTTTAAGTACTAATCACACCCCCTAACCAGCTTATTACTAGTCCCTAGCAATCAAAGTGTTAAAATAGAAAAACAATGTACAAAATCCAAAAAGCAAGGTATTCATCATTCAACTTTCATTAATCTATCTTAATAAACTAATTCTCATTAGATTTATTTATCTGCTTCATACTGTTGAAACAAGATATTAATAAACCTTCTTTTTATGTGCTTAATGTATGAAAACATAGATGATGAGGCTTTTATTGGAAGAAAACAATATTTTGTTCTAATGTTTTTCTAAGGTTAACTTTCTTGGGATGGGATTATTATCTTTTCTTTTCTTTTCTTTTCTTTTAAATATATATACATATAACTTAAAACACAATGCATCTTTAACTCATGTAACGAGCTTTCGGCTAATAACTCCCAGACCAGTTGGTCTTAAGACATTAGGTGTTGAGACACCCCTACGAGCTTGGTATCTCGGGTTGCAGATATTGATACGTATATAGTGCAATGTTTGATTCCCTTAAGCTTTTCTCCTTAACCCATGTAACAAGCACTAGGCCAATAGCTCCCAAGTCAGTTGACTTTAGGGTATTAGATGTTAAAACACCCCTTTGAGCTTAATTGTTTAGGTTAAGGAGGCTACGAAACCAAACTTATCTACGTTTTTATTATCATATTTTTTTTGCAAATTATATACTATCCCTTTTTCTTAGTTGTTACCTTTAACAAAAGAACATAAATAATGTAATAATTCAATGTGCAACTTACAATCATATGTTAAAGTGTGTGTGTGAAAATGAAGGTTTAAGAATACTTGTTAAATAAGTATATGAGCAGAATCAAGTGATAACAATGCGAGAGTTTGTAAACCTGAATATTTCAAGAGGTATTCTGATAGACCTTGATAAGAATATTTACTAAGATGCGTCTCAAGAGTCAATAAAATTCCTCTTTACTCTGCCATCCTAATAATAGTTTTGTCAAATGGTTTTAATAATTGAAAAAAAAACAGTTAGTAAGTTAGGTTTTTTTTTTTAATGTCAACTACTACCCTATGTTGCAATGTCACGGTTACACAAATTAATTAACCTAACTTCAAACACAACACATAAGATAGTATAGAGCAAGCAAGGGTCAATCCAACGAGGAAGATTCAAGTCAGATTTTTATGCTAGATGATATGCCATTTGGGGGAGGGATTTGGATGTTATCTGGGCTAAAGCAAAAGAAAACAGAAAACTATCAAATAAAATTTAATAAAATCAGAAAATTATCAAGAGAATAAACCTTGGTTGCAAGCACACATCCACCTACAGAAATCAGAACTGATCATGGAAATGAAACATCAATTTATATTCTGAATATTTATCTCTTCTTAACATTGGTTAGTTAACGGATCCGCCGTATAACTAACCCTAACTATCAAACAACCATAGCATCCGCACTAGTAATTTAATTCAATGGCAGCCTTAAGAACTAGATAAGTTGAGTAATTAAGAAAACATAACTGTTCGCAGTCTATGTTTGATTGGATTAAATGTTCTCCCTAAGATTAATAACATAGATTCACCACAATTATTAAACTTGGTTGCTTCACAAGTTCATATACCACAACTCTGGTTTTGATATCAAACTTAGCAATAGATTGTCTACAATAATAACTTAGAGTCCGCTCTAGCAATTAAAATAAGCAATCATAGAAAAAATAAGCATAGGAGAACAAACATATTCATCATATAAACTAGAAAGAAAAGGTAAAATAAATCTCACAGTTCTTGAAATCCGAAGGTTTCCGTGTCCTTGCAACCAAGAAAAAGAGTTTAGTCTTGCATATTTGTTGAACAACTAATAAAAAAGAAGGAGGAATGCATGATTTCAGGTTTCTTAGAGGAAGGGGATGTTTTTCTCTTCTTGGCTGGCTCCCCACTTCTCTTCTCTCATTCTTTTTACATCCTAGGAAACTCTAGTCTCTATTTTACAAAATAGCCCTCCCTTAAGTAGACAGTTTACATTTAAGTACTTCAATAACTATTTTCCTAAAAAAGAGAAATAGCCTTGCATGAAATCTTCAAGCTTTGACTTAAAGGAGCTAAATTTCTGAAATAAAAACTTGGATGTCGGTTTAGATGCTTCAAAATGTAATTTGAACTCATTTTTTCATGAAACCTGTTTGCTAGCAGAATTAAGTTGTCATCTTTGAAAAATCATATCTCCCTCATATGACATTTTTTGTCTGAAATTTGGAGCATTAATAGGTCTTCGAGTCAGGAATCTAAAACAATTGAGTTTGCATCAAATGGACTTCTATAGCTTCAAATATTCAAATTGGAATGGTCGAAGGTCAACACTGGCAGATTGCAAGATTTGACTTTGAAGGCTACGATTTCCATGCTCTTCCTTATTTTATTTTCTTGCCTTAGAGGCCCAGAAATGTATGGATGTTAGATTTTTAATGCCACTAGAATCACTTCATTTCGACCTCTAAAGCTCATGCTCTACACAAAACATCGACTGAAGGTCTAATCTGTCAATTACCTCCAATTTACTCCTTTTTGCATCTATCATCCAAAAGTGCCTTCAAAACATAAAACAAATAATATCAAGGCATTTTATATATAAAACATAGGCAAAACACTAGTTAAATGTGGGTGAAACTATCAAATAATAATGTTGCATCAAATACCGCCACACTTAGCTCTTGCTCGTCCTCGAGAAATGATAGATAAAATCAAATTGAAATTAAATTAAATCAAATCACTATGACTAATCTCCTAATCTCCCATCAATATCCAAGAATATATGCATTATAAACAAGAATACACTCAAGAAGGATAAAAAGTATAAATTTTCATGAATTTATTTACATGCAAACTTCAAAACTCAATTAATCGTCGGGATTTAAATGAAAGTTGTGTCATGCCAAAGTGATAGGTCCTCTCATTGATATACACTCGAATAATATGGTTGCACCAAACATCAATGAAGCAAACTTGATCCTAGAGCTCTCAAATGTGTTTTTATAGGATATGTCATCACATATAAAAAGGTTACAAATGTTATCATCCATCTTCAAACAAAATCTTTATGTCAAAGGATGTAACTTTTGATGAAAACCAATCTTATTTTCACAGGTCTTATCTTCAGGGGGAGGATAACACAGAAGATAAGAATAAGAGATATTTTTTCATTCCAAATCCCAGCTCAGCATCAATCATCTTCTTTTATTTCACCTTCTGTTGAGTCTCTGAATCTTGAATCTTTACAACCAAAAACCAATCTGATTGAGTCTCCAAATCTTACAAAAGAATCTTTACAGTTAGAAACTACTGCTACTCGACCTTTCCAAGTATATAGAAGGAGAATACAGCCTGACCAAACACTCTTGCAAGCTCAAGAATCTGAACTAAAGTAGGGTAATGAACTTTCTCATCCATCTTTATATGCTCCCTGATGTTAATAACCTTGATCAACTTTTTTATCCATCTTCATCTACTCCTGATATTAATAACCTTGATCAACCAATTGCTATTAGAAAAGGAATAAGAGAATGCACTAAAAATCCTTTATATCCTATAGCTAATTTTATATCCTTCCAAAAATTCTCACCATCACACAGAGTATTTCTCTTAAAAATAAATACTATACCTATTCTGAAAACCTTGCATGAGGCTCTAACAAAAGAGAATTGAAAACTATCTTAAGAGAAGAGATGAATGCACTAGAGAAGAATCAAATATGGGAAATAGTTGAGTTACTAAAAGAAAAAAACAGTGGGGCGTAAGTGGGTTTATGCCCTGAAATATAAAGTTGATGGTAGCCTAGAAAGGTATAAAGTCAGGTTGGTTGCAAAAGGATATACACAAATATTTGGGATAGACCAAGAGATATTTGCTCCAGTTGCTGAGAGAACACCATTTGAATTTTTTTTCTTTATCAACTAATTTTGGATGGTGTATATAGCAATATGATGTAAAGAATGCTTTCTTACATAGAGAGTTGGAAAAGGAGGTTTTTATTGATCCACCACTAAGATCCAGCCACTCTCTTCCTCCTAACCAAGTCTGCAAACTAAAAAAGGCACTCTATGGCTTAAAACAATCACCTAAAGCCTGGTTCAAAAGGTTTATAAAAGCCATGATTTCAATGGGATATCGACAAAGTCAATGAGATCATACTTTGTTCATTAAACACTTCACTTCAAAGAAAGTTACTATTTTGATTGTTTATGTTGATGACATCATAATAACAGGTGATGATCTTATTGAAAGAGACATGATAAGAAAGAGACTTGCTGTAGAATTTGAAATAAAAAAACTAGGGATGCTAAAATATTTTCTTGGTATAGAGGTGGCACATTCAGAAAAAAGAATTTTTATCTCCCAACAGAAATATATTCTTCATCTTCTAAAGAAAACAAGAATGATAAATTGCAAACCATATGAGACACCTATTGATCTAAAGCATAGGCTTGACAATGATAAGGAAGGAGCCACAACTAATAAGGGTCAATACTTTAGGTTAGCTGGTAAGCTGATTTACTTAGCTCACATTCATCCAAACATTGTCTTTGTAATGAGCTTGGTGAATCAATTCATGCACAACCTAAAAGATTCACACCTGCAAGCAATTTATAGACTCTCCAGATATTTAAAGTCTACTCTTAGCAAAGAATTCTATATAAGAAGCATGAGAATCTGAAACTTGAATGCTATATACAGATGTTGATTATGTTGGTGCCTTAATAGATAGAAGGTCAACATCAGCTTATTATACTCTACTATGAGGAAATCTTGTGATGTGGAGAAGCAAAAAACATAATGTTGTGTCAAGATCAAGTGTAGAAGCAAAGTTCATATTAATAGCATTTGGAATTTGTGAGTTACTATGGATGAAGATTGTCCTAGAGGATCTAAGAATCAAGTGGGATGAGCTATTGAGGTTGTACTGTGACAATAAATCTGCCATTGGAATAGCACCCAATCCAATGCAACATGATACAACTAAACACGTGGAAGTAGACAGACATTTCATCAAAGAAAAATTGGATAATGGATTGATTTGCACACCATATGTTCCTACTGGGGGACAACTTGCTGATATATTTACCAAAGGTGTTCAGAATCCTTCGTTCAGAAGCATCTTGGACAAGCTGGGATGAAAGATCTCTTCTATCCAGCTTGAGGGGGAGTGTTGAAGATTCTGAAAGAATTAAGGATGATTTGGATCTAATTTGTAGGAGATGAAAACAGAAAGACAGATATTCTTTTCAGTTGAATTAGAATCCGGAAGTAATACCTATTTATGTGTAGTTAATAGCCTTCCTAAATTAGACTCATAAATGTTGTATATATTCATGAATTTCTTCTGAAATAAATGACAAAAACAGAGATAAAAAATTCTCCATACCTCCCACTTGGATGGAGAAGAAAAAGACTTACAGCCCCTCAAAAAAGAAAAGAAAAAACTTATAAATACACTTTGAACAACCCAAGCAAGGGGTTCACAATCTTCTTTCTCAAAATTTATTCTTAGTATTTATGATACATAAACAAAACAAAAGGAAGCATTCTTATTCTTAGAATTTAATGTTCATTTACCATAAATTTTCATAATAAAGTCATTGATATAATTATTAAAATGTCACTAAAATTCCTAAAAATATACTATTTTTGCAGGAAATCTAGTCTCTGTCACCAATCCTAGAATCATCAGTTATGAAAAATAGAAAATTGACATGAATTTATGATCATATTCAAATACTGCAAAAAAATAACTTCCTTTACATTCTGGATTTTGAAAGCATCATCACGATAATAATATTAAAGAGCTCAGTTATTCTAGATTGAACTGCAATATCATTGATTTTGTTTTTGTCAATCAGGAAGGGCATCAAGAAAATTAAAAAAAAAAATGTGAGCCTTGAGATACAATTGCACGTCCATAGTCTCAACTCTAAAAAGACTTCACCTAAGTCAGCTGACATT
>Ga0325404_1001712_pt1 | contig 23250 bp, 7 predicted proteins | sample PopdelMetagenome_18_FD_205664 | JGI IMG/M metagenome (GOLD analysis project Ga0325404, IMG submission 205664) | Populus deltoides microbial communities from Bellville, Georgia, United States - Xylem-Control-R1 | ecosystem: Host-associated > Plants > Phyllosphere > Stem > Wood/Secondary xylem...
TGTTTAATAAGCAAGTAGTTGTAATGGAACAATGTTAGTGTCAATGAACATGAACATGGGAATCAATAATATTTATGTAAGAATTGGCTATTTAACCCTTGATCTGCTGTGAGTATAATTTTTTTTTTTTAAAAAAATTGTTGAGTTTGCAGCTAATTCAATGTATTTTTTAACATAAAAATTCAAAATTTAAATTAAAAAATCTATGGAAACATATATCTAATTAAATAAATTATAAAAAAAACAAAAAAAACATTAACATTAACCAAAAGAGAAATATATATATATATATATATATATATATATATATATATATATATATATATATATATTGAGAGATGAATATAGATCAAGATATTCAATCACACAAAATGAGACATTCACTATAATATATTCATTAAAATTGTTTATTTAAATCAATAAAAGATAAATCTACATCGTAAAAAATTTGTGACCTAAAAGATAAATACAAACAATACTGGCTGAATAAACTCACACCTGAAAAAATATTATGCAAGGCCGAACTCATCAAAACCTATGACCTAGGTTATGAGACAAAGATAAACTCATAAAAAATAAATTGAATAAAATCACAGAAAATAATGTTTTTTTTAAAACTAATATAGAACAATAAAATCACGCGAAACCGAATTTCTAACAAATCAAATGTTTAAAGATGAAACTAAAGAAAAAAACCAATCATATAATTGGATCTAAAAAAATAAGGGTGAAAATAAATATTAATAATTAGAGGGTTAAATTGAATTGAAAATAGCCTTAACAAAAGGAAAAACAAATCAAAAGAATGAGGGTCGAATTAGAAAAAAATAAAACAACAAAAGTTTTGATTGAACGATAAAATTGAAATCCAAAAAATCTTTAACAAAAAGGTCAAGGAAAAACAATTAAAAATCAAAAGAATATTAACCAAAATGAAAAAACAAAACATATGAGAAATTGTAATTGAAAGATTAAATTGAAAAAAAAAATAAAACTTTATTAAAGGAATAAAAAAAATAAGAACTTAAAAGAATGAGGATTGAAATTGAAAAAAAAGAGAGGACAATCATGCATTTTACTTGACAGTGGAGAGACAAGGAGGGAAAAAAGAAAAGAAAAAATGACCATTGGTGACAAACCGACCACCATATGCTGTCATGCACCACATCATATGAAAGAAGACATGGTGGTGCGTTTAATGAGACAATGAAAGGTCAGGTTTGGTCATTTGGTAGCGTCACTCGCGCCACTTGAGTAGTGTGGATGCCATCCACTCACGAGCACGTGCCATTAGCTTTTCTAAGTAAAAAATTAAAAAGTTGACATGAAAATATCAAAACATCCCATGACCTTGGTAATTACTAAAAAAACCCATGCGAAGTACAAAAATATTCCAAAATGCAAACCTGATTTTTGTCTTATCTAAGACCAAAAGTGTACTTTAACTATATATTAATAATAAAAAAAAACAAAAAAGACCCTTGTCCAACAGCCCAACAATTTTTTTGATCCTTGAGGTAAAGAAATATTTTTACTGTTTAAAAATTTATGAAAAGTCAACAAACATATTTGGTCAATAACTCTAAGTTTTGTTGACTCTAAGGGTAAAATAATATTTTTACTGCGTAAAAAAAAGAAAAAAACCTAGACACCCTTGAATAATCTTTTAATGACCAATAGGCAATGGAAAAAACCAAAACACCACCCCTAAAGGTTTTTTTTTTCAACTCAAAGGCATTTGAATAATTTCACTATAGCAATCCATAATAAATTGTCTAGCTACAATGAAAAACTCATGTTTTATAATGTTTCGTTTAATATGATTATATAGTGATTTATAAATGGGGAATTTCTTCTGTAAGTTGTCGACTGAAAAACCATCTTCATTTCTTTTTATTATGACTTAAAAGATGGAATTTACAATTTTGACAAACAAAATCCATGTATAAAGCAAGGAAATACGACCCAGGAAGATCCATAAAAACAATAAATGAATCTAGACCAGTAGTAAGGTGGTATTTGGTATGCTGGACAATAATGGTCTAAACAAGAAAATTTTTTTGTGAAGTTGTTTGGTGCGCCTTTAGATAGTATGAACATCATTTTTTGTCCTATGCAAGGTTGTTTTAGTGAAGAAACTTTTGTCTCGTTAAAAAGGACAAAACAAGCTTGTCCAATTCTCTGCACAATGGTTAATCTAGTTGATCCGGGTCAACATAACGATAAAAATGGTTATTATCATAGTTTTAAAACTCAACTATGGGTTAACCAGGGGCAAGGCCAGGTCACCAATTGGGTTGACCATTGACCCAAATCAATGTAAATATTAAAATGATTATTATCATACTTTTAAAACCCACTCGGTGGTCGGCTCGGGGCCAAAGTCTGGTTAACCATTGACTCAGGTCAGCATAACAATAAAAATAATTATTATTACAGTCTTAAAAATTGACTCTAGGGTCGACCTGATGATAGGTTCGGGTTGGGTTGACCATTGACTTGGATCAATGTAAGAATAAAAATAATTATTATCATAGTTTTAAAATTTTACCTGGGGAATCATCTAGGTCAGACCTAAGTCACAAGTCGGGTTGACCATTGACCTAGATCAACATAAGGATAAAGATAATTATTATCATAGTCTTAAAACTGTACTTGGGGGTCGACTCGGGGCTAGACTCAAGTCATGGGCCAAGTTGACCATTGACCCGAGTCAATGTAAGGATAAAAATAATTATTATCATAGTTTTAAAATCCAACTAAGAGGTTAGCCCGAGGCAAGGCTCAGGTCATGAATTAGGAGGTCAACTCGGTTTGACCTAAAGCAACGTAAAAATAAAAGTGGTTATTATCATAGTTTTAAAACTCAATTCAGGAGTTGACCCAAGATAAGGCTCGAGTCATAGGTGTAAAGGGTCAAACTATGTTGACCTAAAAAAAAGCAACCTCATTTTGACCAAAAACATTATATATATAAAAAGTCAATAGATGTTTTACCTATGTTTTATCTCGGGTCGAATGGGTTGCAGGTTAACCAGAGTTTTTGATCGGGTCATGTTGGATCAATCCTTCCTCTATTTTTTTTAAACCTAGACTAGTTCAGACCTCGAGTCAATTGATTCTTGTCTAGTATCTACCAAACAAAAAATAAAGCAAATTGTCTAGTTTAATTCAAAGCATACCAAATACGGGATAAGATAATTATTTGTCCAGTACAATTCAATCCTTTCAATATTGTCCAATATACCAAACACTATCTCGGGTCGAATGACATATATTTTGTTTATCTTTTTTTCCCTTGTCAAGTCCTTTTTGAACTAAAGTGGGTAAATATAACAATTTTATATGTATGTTGCTCGAGTCTCTTTATAAAACCAATAAGTTTTTTATATATCAAATATGATGGTGCTAATTTTTTTACCAAGAGAAACAAATTTGTTGTTTGGGCCACCACACTTGTTGTCTTGTTGTCGTTTGGGTCATGATCGAAACAACAACACCCATGATATTTAGGCTCTGGCCCAAATAGTAATACCTTACACTTGTGGTGAACTATCCAATACACACACACTTGGATATGTTTTTTAGTTTCGAGAAGTCAGAATAAGATATTGTGCACCACCACACACTCAACCTTTTCTATACTAATGGATTATCTGCAAGTACACACTTGTATGCAAGGCTGACACCATATTTTTAGCAAATAGCCGCAATGCAACACGCACCATGTTCTATGCAAATTGAGAGCCTCCTCTCTTGACCAGTGGTTATTTCTAGTCAATGTGTCATTTACATTCACCAACCATTCCATCAATAACAATGTCAAATATTACAATCAATAGTGGGCACCAATGTTCTCACCTATCAATTGTCATGCTACTTTCTAAGATGAACTAACATAACTAAAATCTATAAATACCTTGGATTACCGAGTAAAAAGAACAAGTCATAATTTTTTCAAACTTAAGATTTACTTCTCTATACTTACATTTTCTCTCAGTTTTCCCAAACATCAAGCCCACATGTCTTGGTCTAAGATCGTAACCCATGAAAAACCTAATTTTATGTAAAGATTTTTCACTACTTCATCAAAATCCAACTAAAGTTATAAATAGCTATAAATAATAGTATAAAATATATTTTATTGGAAATTTCTTAGAGATTATGATTATAAAGATTATTAATTCCCTTAAAGGTAAAAGATCATTAATTCATTATTCTTTTGTGTTTTTTTCTAGGAATAATATAAAGTTTTTTATTTTTTATTGTCATAACCTAAATTTGACTTTATTTTCTCTTGATTTAATTTTTAGAAAGATAAAATTAAAAATTAAAAGATTAGGGATGGATTTTGATTAAGAACGTGAATTTTTAATTTTTTTAAGGAATTAGAAACTAAAGTGTATGGTTGTTTTATTCCAAAAATCTAGAAAAATTAGAACATTATGATAGATTTTCAAAAGGAAAAAAGATTATTATTTTATGTCATGTAGGACTTTTTATTATAAATAAAGATACCTAAATACAGATAAGGGATCCCCAAGGGAGAGGACTAAAACACCAAAACTTTCCTACCAAAAATCCAATCAACCTGTAATTAGTTCAATTAACCCAACTTTTGACCTAACATATCTCCTCCTTCAAACCCTATTGCCAACCTCCATAAACCTTCCTAAACCTCCATAAACCATCAAAATCCACTAAGACCCACACACAAGATTGACCCACCAAGTAATCCAAGACAAACCCATCATTACCACCCAAAAAAACACCATCTGCCACCCTATAAACCCATTATAAGACACCACCCATCAAATCCTTAAACCTCCACAAACCACTCATAACCACCATGCAAAAAAAAAAAAAACCATCATCCACCATAAGCCTCATTCAACCAAATCAATACTGTCTTTTTACACAAGAATATCTCCGACTGAACCCTCACCAACAACCATCTTAGTAGTAATATTGTCAAGCCATGCCAAAAGACCCGATTTCCACAACACACCTTTTCAACACCTTGAGCTAACCTTTCATTAAAAATCTTAATTACCACAAATCTATCATATACTCATTATCCCTCCATCGTCCATTAACAAGGCCATACCTAAATTGCAGCAACCCATCACCATCACTATGAACTGTGAAGCTTTCAACAACTGTCAGTTCAAACACTTTTACAAGTAACAACACAGCTCTCGACAGACCCAATGACAACCACCACATTGCTTGTAGCCTCTCCCTCTTCCATAAAGCATTGAAACCAAAAAACCAGTTGCAAACCAGCCCTTAAGCTACAGACTCGATCTCCTCTCAGCACAACTACAACACACTTCAAAATAAAATCACAACAGCCTTGATTTTTCCTAGAAATCACAACCTCAAACACCCTTTTCATTATCTCCAATCTACCAATAAATCATGATTGATCTTTGACAACCTCTATGAATTTGCGAGAGAAAATTTTGTTTCTTTAAAGTTGTATATGTTTTAAGATTTATCATGCGTATTTGAAGCTAAGATTTCCAACTGCTGCCATTAGGTACCACGTGGATTACATGCGCCAATCATGTCCAAGTCACATGTTTTTTGCACTTTTTTTTCTATCAAAAAGTCAATTTTGGATTTAAAATTATTTTTTCATATAATTTTTTTAGCATGCTCTTATTTTTCTTGGGTGGATTTGATTAAATTTGTTTGTGTGGATAGTTTGTGTTTGATTTTTGCGCTCAATGTATTTTAGCTTTGAAATTTTGATTCAACATGTTAAAATCTTCATAATTTTTTTTTAAAGGATGGTAGATATATGTGTGTAAAAAGTTTGTGTTAATGATTTTCATCAAAAGGTCGGTCATTGATAATATGATCACTTAACAAATCTTGTGAATTGAATGTTAATAATTTGCTATTTTTTATTTTAAAAAATAGTTTTTTAGGTTCAATCCAAGAATATTATGACCACTCAATAAGTTTGTTTTTTGTTTTTAAAAAGTAAAAAAATCATAGCGAAAAAACTTAGGCTAGGTCAACATAACCTCAAAAAACCTATTGAATGTGAGTGGTGACCTTTAAGCATGTTTTGAACATAATCTAAGAAACAATCTCAATGCATGATTTACCATTTGTTAGCCTTCTAGGTCAAATGCCCATGTTTTCAAAGTTAGGATTAGGCTTGTAGCCAGATCCAAGTTCCAAATAACTTTTTTTTAGGATTAGTAGCTTTTACGAAACATAGATACACTAGTTTAGGCTAATTTTAGCAATAACAGAGTAGATAATTTTATAATTAGATACAAGCATAATGTGTATTTTCTTTAGTATAACCAGTCTCTGATCTAAAAATTTATAAAGACCAGTTAGGGTTCATAGTTACCATAAACTAGGTGGCAACTCGTATATTTATATTCTTACATCACCTTTTAAATTCACCATATTGTTGGGTGTGGTAGAATAACAACTTTGCTGGTGATTAAACAATTATTTCGTATATTTATATTCTTAAATCACCTTCTGCTATTTTTTAATTAATATTGGTTTTTTATTTATGTGTGTATTTTTTTTCTATATTTTGTGTAACATGCATGTGAACTTATGCCCCTACACCCACTACACTTATTTTTTTGGCACACTTATTACCTTAAGTTATCAATAAGGAAGTTAATAGTGTCTCGATGGGTTTCACCCCTGACTGGCACTCATGAAACCTCAACTCTCGTTGAAAGTCTACAAGGTTGTCACTGGTATACAATGAGATTTCTTTAGTCTACATTTCTATGCCTTGTAGGCTTTGGGTTGGCCTTTTAAGGTTTGATTACCTAGGCGATAAAGGACCTTTTACGACCTTACAAGGTTGTCATTGGTATACATATTGTCTCATTCGAAATATGTACTCCTTATCAAAAAAAGTTAAGAGACTTTTTATATGTCGAGAGAAGTTAGATATCCACGGTAAATATAGATTTTGACAGAAATTTGGAAACTTGGTAGAATTGCTCAAAATACCTTATAAAAATTGAGTAATTAAATCTATGATATAGTTTTGGGATCTATCATATAAGTGCTCCACATTTGGAATAGTTGACATGATGTCCACTATTAAATAATATCAATAGTTACTACAAATGCCTCAACTTGCAAAACAATTTTTTTTAAAATCATATCAAATATATAGTGACGTAGCTATTACTAGATTGATGGCATGTGCCACCTCGCAGGCCAAGCTAAAAAAAATTCAAAGTAAAAAAAGGATGCTCGAGTGATGCAAATGTTCCCAAAGAAGCAAAAAAAATCCAAAACTCGTGTTATGAACTTGACTAGGATCAATAAGCTCAACTAATTTAATAATATGAATGATAGAAATGCAATGAAAATAAATAAATAAATAAATAAAAATTGACATTGCTCAACTAAAAACAATGAAAGCTTGTCAATGCTATGAAAAGATATCCTCTCAATATTCGTAAAAGGTTTCCATGATCTTATTTGAGAATGAAATAAAAATTAAATGAGAACATGATAACCTTTTACAAAGAAAAAATTAAAAAAAAATGAAGCACAATTCTTATAATATCAAATATTGAAGGATGAAAGCGGAAAAAAAAACATAATTTAAAAAAAGGTAATCAAATAACTTGAGTCAATCCAAGTTAACTTGTCATGCCTACGACTTAGGACATGAGATCAGGATAACATGATAAAAAGAAAAGTGAAAAAGCACGAAAACCAATTCCCAACCAATTAAATATTAAAGGATAAAATTTAAGAAAACATCAATTTTAAAAAAGTTCTAAAAAAGACCAATGTCAATTTGAGCTAATCTTTAAAACTTGCAACTCTAGTTATAAGCTCGAGACTAACTTTATAGAAGGCAAACTTTAAAAAATCATGAAACAAAATCTTCAATCAACCAAATGTTAGGGAATGAAATTGAAAAAAAAAATCAAAAAATGATCCAAAACAAAACAAATAAAAGTCAAAAGAATTAGGATCAAATCTCACATAAAAATAAACCGAAACCAAATGTTGAGGGCTAAAATTGAAAACAAAATTAAATTAAGATAATAAAAAACAAATAGAAATCAAAACAATGAGAACCAAATTTCATATAAAGATTAAATGAAACCAAATGTTTTAGGGATGAAATTGAAAAATAAAATCAATATAAAAAAACATTTGGAACAAAAAAAATAGCAATCAAAAGAATAAGGATCAAATTTGATACAAAAAACAAATAACTGGACAACTTTAAATTATGGCTTGACATGCCAAGTCTCAAGGTGAAGAGAAAAAAAAAGAAAAAAGAAGGACAAAAAGGCCGCCATAGCCTAACCACCGCGTTGTTGTATACACACGTTTGACCACTAGGAAAGGTGTAGAGAAACATTTCCAATACCACCATGGAAGCTAGCATTTTGTCATTGAATAATACCTCATACACCATCTAAATATGAAGGGCGTCTCCCACACATTGACGCTTGTGTTTCACATGCCAACCTATTTGTCCTGCTTGTTCACTCCAGTCCCCATGTTTGTTTTATTTTCAATTTTGATCCTTTAACATTTACTTGGTTTAAATTAGCTAAAATTTGCTTTATTTTGCAAAATCAAGCATCGATTGAACACTAAAAATTCTCTTTTTATTTCAAGATCGATCTCTGTTTTTAGACAACCAAAAAAACTACCAAGCTAAATCCCAGATTAAGCTAATGTGAATGGACCAAATTGAAGAAAGAAAAGATTGAGGGATCAAAATTAAAAAAAATAGACATGGATTTTCCATTCAAAAATGCAAATTAGTTCTTGAAATTAGCAAAATAAAAAAAGATTTAACATTTCTTGAAGCTTCATATTCAGTTTCTTAAGCTCTAATTATTTTAAATCAATAAAATTAAATTTTATGTCACCAAACCAAGAATTAAATGAGTGATACAATAATTTAAGGAAGCGTATTAAGGATTATCTATAGTTTAAAAGATAACAACTTTGATGATCTTATCTCTTGTAGATTTATTCTTATATTATCCCTTATTAATCTCACTTATTTAGTCTTTGAATTTGTAACAACTACATCATTGTACAATCCTTATAAAAAAGAGTTTTACTAATGAAAGAAATACAAGTTCAACAATATTTTTTAGCTTGATGTAAGAATCCTAATACTTGCAAAGTAGCACTTTTTTAATGATTTGCAAACTCTTGAATGCATAAATCAGTATCTTGGTAGAAGAAGAGAGCAATAAATATGCAAAAGAAAATAAAATTCCAATAATAAGGTTGTTTGTTTTTGTTTTGGTATAAAATAGATGCTTTGTAAGAAAATTATGTTATGTGTATATGTTGCGAATAGAAAGTTGTGAACTCCTTACCTGGGTAGTTTATAGGATATTTATAGCCTTAAACCTTATCATTTTGCTTGAAAGAGAGGGTTGAAAAGTCATTTCACCCTAATAACATTAATGAATGATAAAAATCTCTTATACATATATTAATAGAGGATAAATATCTCTTACATATGTATTAATGATATGAAAATATGGTAGGTCATATAAGTCGACAAAAACTCCAATGGACTAGATGTTAGATTCAGGCCACAAGGCAAGGCCTAGAAGCTGCTAGGACGCGCATTGGGTCCACAAACATGGCTTAGGCCCAAGAGATGCTAGATGCGTGACCTGAGCTCACGAAAGGTTAGACACGCTGCCTGGACCCAAACCTATTTTCAAAAACCCTCTTAAACATGAGTCATCATTAAAACAAGCTTTGACCAATAAAAATTGTTTAAAAGATACAAAGAAATTATGGTTCATCAAATTGGATTCAAATTTCTCTATCCTTAAAAATAAAGACATAAAGTCATTTTTTGTCTTATTCTTCTTTTATATAAAAAAAAATATTAAACTTGGAGTAAAAAAATATTATTTCACTTTTAAAATATACTTTATCACCATATTAGATGGTGATTTTTTTAGAAACCAAATTCACTTTTATAGTTTATTTCTTAAAAAAATCATATTTACTTATGCAATCAATATTACCCTATTAAACAAATTACCAATTAATTAATTGATTTTTCTTTTCTTAAAAATATTTTATAATATTATTTTTCAATGTCCTTTTTCTTTGGCTTGTAAATTAGTTTATAATTGTAATTTAATTTTTTTATATTATTATTATTATTATAAATATTGATTAAATTCAAATTAAATTATGAAATAAAAATTTGATAATATAATTTTTATATTTGTAGATCTTATTTTAAAAATAAACAAATAATGATTATTAGCATAATGAGATGCTCTGAATATTTTGTAATAATTATAGATATTAAAATATTTATTTAAAAAATCCTAACAACACTTTAGAAAAAATTCCAAATTCCAAAATTGTGAATGTTTGACAATTTTCTAGAAGTAAAATAAAGACAATAAAAATTTTTCAAAGGTGGAGTAATGATTTTGTAGAAAAATAGATATAAACATAACTGAAAGAAAAACTTAATACAATTAAGAGTTTAATTAAAATATCATAGAACTTATTCATCTTTTATATTTAAAAAATAAATTTATCTTTTTAGATTATTGTGAGTTTTTGACAAGTGGCATTCACCATTGCAAAAACTATAATGATTGGAACTAAAAGAAAACAAAACGTATATTTTTAATAAAAAATCTTATTTTATTACTTGTTCATTTCTTTTTTATTTTGATAAAAATAAAGTTTATTATGATAAGTCTTGTTTTTTAAATAAAAACTTATTCTACTCGTAAAAACAAGTTTCAATTAAAAAAATTAGAAAAACATGAATCTATTATTTTTACGCACTTGTATGAAAAAATTAACATAATATTTGAGATAATTATATAAAATATATACTAGAAAATAAATATTTTATTCTCATTAAATATTAATGAGAAAAATATTTTAAAAATATTGCTTATAAAGCTAATACATAATTTTTCATAAAGTAATCGATAATATCATCATTAAAAAGTCACAATTTTCTTAAAAACACTAATATAATTGGGTTTCACTTAAATATTGTTCTAGCAAATTAATTTAAAAAGATTATTTTTTAAAAAATAAGAGATAGAAAGAGATCGATCTAGAAAAAAGCCAATTGTGCGAGCTTGACATTTTGACCTTAAGGTGTATGACCTTAGAATGTTGGGATTCTTATCTTAATGGGGCCTAAATCTTCATCCATCTAATCATGATTCTCAAATTCACAAAAATTACCCTCTTGACCGATTGACCCCTTTGCTAAAATCCATTACCCCTTTGGTTTCTAGGCTACCAAAATATATCTTTATATCCTATAGATACAATATCAAAATTGTCATCTCTCATATTTGTATTATCATCAACAAACTCATCAAAAGTTGCATTCGCATGCCTTTCAGGCCTCCTAGCATTGGAACCCTCTAAACAATCTTGTCTTTTAATCAACCAATTGTGTTATCATGCCATCCATATGATCTTGTACTCCCCAACAACTTAGCCTTTCTAAACATTGAATATTGACTTGATCCCTAAAAGCCTAATTGTCCCCTTTTATTGGTGGTGATGTATGACTTTTTTGTAGACATTGTTGGATCTATAAAATACATAAATGGCAAGAAAAAATATATCCTCACACCACTCATGTTTCATACGATTATGATTTTTCACTCTAATATGCTTCTTTTTGTCTTTTTCCACTCATCTTATTTTTTTCAATTCTTTTGGAACTAAAATTCAATAAAATCAAAAGGAGAAAAACTTTATAGCGCGCGCGCACACATGTGTGTGTGTTGACTCAATGAATAAGAAATATACAAAAACAAGCAAATGCAAAAGTATAATTACATGAGTAGCAAATGAATTCGTACAAAATATGGACGATTTGGAAGACATAAATTAAATCAATTTTGAATTTAATGATAGTAAACACCTAATAAAAAAAGTAAAACTAAAAACGACCGTCACTATCGATTTTTGCATCGACAGCGACACAATTTTCGCTGCTGGTTTTTGGATCGGTAACGACATGATTTTCGCTGCAGATTTCAGGATTGGCAGCTACATAATTTTTTTATTGCTGATTTCTGAGTCGGCAGTGACACAGTTTTCGTTGCCAATTTCTGAGTCAATGGTGGCTGGGTGCACTGACGAATCCATGCATTTTGTAAAACCCAATAGATCTTATCTTTGGCCAAACCATACTAGAAAGAATTAAGGGGTGAAAAATCAGCCAACTTTGGAGAAAAAAATGTAAATCCTAACAGAAACTTGAACAAAAAGCCAACCAACACTAAACAAAAATTAAGGGGACCAAACCAGTTTACTCTTGAAAGGCCTTGGAAAGAGGGAAAAAATGATTATGAGATAACTTAATAATGGATAAGGATAAGGTAGAAAAACCCCCAAACACCCCAACATACTTATAGGGGCTATAAATACAAGGAGAGAGAAAAGGTGACTCTTTCTCTTCCCAAAGACCAGCTACAACAGCTGCATATATCTAGCTGCATGCTCTTGCTCCTTTACCCCTTCTCCACAGAAAATTAGACCCAATCCAGCTGCATGCCCCCTTAATTAAATATATGAGCTAAAGGAGACATAGAGAGTGAGGTTAGTGACTGAAATCATGGAAGGAGGAAGGGTGTAGCAGATCGACTAATTTGCAGAAGAAAAGAAGAAGAGAAAATTGAACAGAAAAGAAAGAGATACCTCTGAAAATACAATTGGAACTTGTAAAAAAAACATGAGGTGAGACCCATTTCATCTCTTGACTGAAGGATACCTCATGGTTTGGACAAGGAGAAAATAAGAGAAAGAATAACCTAAGGCTGGATAACAGCTGAGAGAAGGAAGAAGCTGGATAGAAGGAGATGAACAAACCATCAAATCCCTTCCTAAAGCTGTTGAAAACCGTGAGGTATAAACCATAACCCTTCTCCACTATTCTTGTGACTTTAGGACTCAAAAGGAAGAAGAAAACCCTAAGCAAATGGCCTAGGATTCTTACACCAGCTGTTGAGGAAATCTAGAGTAGAAAGAGGGACAAAAACGGGGTTGAATGGTGGGAACTAATTCCAGAACACTTAACAAAGGAAAGGAACAATTTTGAATGCATAAATTTGGAGAGATGGCTAGCCATAGTGAGGGTTGAACAGAACATGGATTAAAGGGATAAAATGCAAAGATGATGACTTTGTTAGAGTTGTTGAATTATGTGAAACCAAAACAGAACCTATGCTTGTGTTTATGACAGAATTTCTGCATATATGAATGATGAAATTATGTGAAAATGTGTTAGAAAGTGTTGTGAATAGAATCGTACTATCATTTGAACCTTAGAAGCATATGAAAACTAGAATTGAACTCACTTCATGTTGATGCCTTGAGTTTGTGTGTGTAATGGATGAACTTGTTTAATTAGGAAGCAAATGGTTATACGTATGAGTATGATATATTGTTGGCTATACTGTTATGTTAAACTTGATGAAATGCATGCGAAAAATTGGATGAAAGAGGCATATATGCTTTGACTAAGAATAGGAACATTGACAAAATCTCATATGATGAGCCTTCATTAGTTCATGTGAAATAACATGAATATGGGACTTGTTTATGTGTCATTGAATTGCTACAAATTGTATTGATGAATTTTGGATAATACCATTGAGGACTTAAAGTGATGTTGGAAGGGATGAATTGGGGAAAACCTTACTAAATGAACATGTGTTGTTTGGTGATGAGTGATTAATGGAGTGTGATTCGATGAGGTTTATGCCCACCTGGGGTGAGAAACATTAGAAGAGGGAAGCCTAGAGTAAGCCTTATGTTTGGTCGAAGGGAAGGAGTGAAACCAGAAACGACTTCATCATCACGATTTTTGAATCGGCAACGATAAAAGTTGCGTTGATGATTTCTGAGTCGATAACGGCTCAGTTTCATCAACAATTTATGTGTCGGTTGTAAACCAAATGCGCTGAAGATTTCAATGTCAGCTGGGAAACTGTGTTGCGTTAAGGATTTTTGAGTCGGTAGCGACTCGATTTTCATCAACAATTTCTGAGTCAGCAGTAGCCCATGTGGGCTGGTGATTTTCGCCCCGTATGTTTTCCCAGTGAATCAGTTTCCCTACTGAATTATGTTGTCAGCAGCGAATCAATTTTCGCTGCCGAATTGTGGAATCAACAGCGAATCAATTCTAGCTGTTGTATTGTGGTGTCAGCAACGAATCAGTTCTCGCTGCTGAATTGTGGTGTTAGCAACAAATCAATTTTTGTTGCCGAATTTGTGGAGTCAGCAACGAATCAGTTTTTGCTGCTGAACTGTGGTGTCAACAGCGAACCAATTTTCACTACCGAATTATGTGTCAGCAACAAACCAGTTTTTGTTATCGAATTCGGTGTTACCGGCAAACCAGTTTCACCGACGATTCTATATTCCAGCAAATCAGTTCGCTGACAAATCTGCGTCACCAGTGAACCAGTTTTGCCGACGAAGTTCTACAACATATTACATATCATAACTGGTTTAATGATTAAAATGATTGTATTGTATGATTGTAATATATAAATGCTAGAATTTAAACACGTGTTCATGAAATTTGTATGGTGATGAGTTGTTTGATTACCAAAATGCAAATGAACTGATTTGTAACCATTGATGTGTTAGGTGGTGCGACCGGGTTCCGACCCGTGATCGGACAAGGACATCCCATGAAAGGAGCAAGTAGGTGATTTCCACCCCCTTCTAGTGTAACGTTAGCTTCTGAAGTGAATTTATTACAAATGATCTGTTGTTGTGCTTCATGGAATGCTAAACTATCATAAATGGTTGTATGAGTATTATGAAAGATTTACTGTTGTATTATACTGAATGTAAATTGTCACGAATGATTTTATAGGTATTACGAAGGATCTACTATTGCATTATATTGAATGTTAATTGTTACGAATGGTTGTATGAGTATTACGAAGGATCTATCATTGTATTATATTGAAGGTTATTTGTCAAGAATGTTTATATGAGTATTGCGAAGGATCTATTATTGTGCATATATAGTGCTAAATTGTTACAAAATTTTATATGAGTATTACAAAGGATCTATTATTGAATTATATTGAGCATTAATTGTGGTTGGATGAGTAATACAAAGGGTTTACTGTTGTGTTATACCGAATGCTAAACTATAACAGAATGTTTTTTCGAGTATTACAAAGGATCTATTATTATATATACTGAACGTTAAACTATTACGGAATATCTGTACAAGTTTTACAAAGTGTCTACTATTATGTTATAGTGAATGTCAAATTATTTTGAATCATTTAAATGAGTATTACAAAGGATATATTATCATGTTATAGTGATTTCATAAATCGCTTATGGAACATTTGATTGGTTAATGATTAGCTTTGGTTAATGGCATCCTAGAAAGATGACCGAGTTGTGTTTTATGATTAGCTACGACTAATGGCATCCGAGACCGATGACCGGGTTGTGATTGATGATTAGCTTCGGCTAATGACATCCTAAGTGGATGACCGGGATGAACAAATGATAAGCTTCGACAATGGCATCCTAAAAGTATGACTGAGATGAAGAAATGATAAGCTTTGGCTAATGGCATCCTAAGAGGATGACCGGGATGAAGAAATGAGAATCCTAAGGAGATGACCAGGATCAATTGATAATTAGCTCCGTCTAATGGCATCCTAAGTGGATGACCGAGATAAAGAAATGATTAGCTCCAGCTAATGGCATCCCAAGGGAATGATCGGGATGAATTATTAGCTTTGGCTAATGACATCCTAAGTGGATGACCGAGATGAATAAATGATTAGCTCTATCTAATAGATGACCGGGTTAAATAAATAATTAGCTTCAGCTAATGGCATTCTAAGTGGATGACGGAGATGAATAAATGATTGATTTCGACTAATGGCATCCTAAGAGGATAAATGGATTTGGGAGTTGTGAGTTAGTTTTAAGAATTGATGCATTCATGTGTACTATGTTTTGTATATGCCAAGTATATGAAAGAACTACGATTCTTATGCTTTAAACAGAGAATAATGTTAGTTCGATTAACGATATTCGAGACGGATGATCGGGTTTGAGTATTGTAATTAGCCTCGATAATTGACGAATTATTAAAGGTGGTATTTATGTAAGTAAGGAGAAATGAAAGAATTATACTCTTTTGGTCCATGAATGAAATGTATCGTTAATATTGCTTTATTATATTTTTAAATTGCTTATAATGCTTAAAATTATCTTGTGTTGTAATAGCGACATCATACCAACATGATGCGTAAGGAAATCCATTTTGCGGCTCACACATTTTGAAAAGAACTATATATTCACATGTTATGGGTGATATGAGTTCTGTATGAACAAATGTATTAATCGTTCAATTAGTCGTCCGACCCCTTTTATAAAGACTTATAATGAAAAATTAAAATGGAACACGAATGTGTATATGATAAAATGTAGATATGATGTGTATGAATATACATATGTGGTATTCTTCTTATGAAGATGTTATATTGTGAAATTACATGCGGTCGAGATAACGAAAGTACTAATTATGTAACTTGTCGTTCGACCCTCTTGTATGCACTCATGATGATAACGAGACTAGAACAAGAATGTGAATTTATGAGTATATCAATATGATGTAATGTAAACCTATGAGTATGAAAATATAATATTATGGGCATGTGTATTGAGAATCTATTTTATGGAAATATTGATTTATGTTATCCTACATGGATTGTGCCATGTTAATGAATAGAATGCAATTATAAATCTACAGAATAATATGGTGAAAAACATCCAGAACCTGACGACTTATATATATATAAAATTTCCATCGATTTTGGCTTTAAAAAAACTGGGTCGTTACAATGATAATGAGTTATTATAACACAAATACCCCAAATATAAGATTATTATACTGATTAGGTCAAGTTCAATAGTAGCAAACATGAAATTATATATTGACGTAAAACTTACTTATTATATAATTACGCAATCAAAATTGAAACCAAAACAAAAGGATGTCCAAACAACCTCAAACTTAATATATGATGTTATGGTACCCAAAACCTCGGGATTATTAGTTAATAGGTGTTTTCAATGAGTTTTGATTCGTTCCCCTTTGTAATTGTTATTCGCAACTAAAATGGAAATGTACACCTTTCAACGTCTTTCTTTTTTTTTTGTATTATATCAATGTCATAACCAAAAAAAAATGAGTAGGAGATTGGGAAAACACAAAAAAAAATTTACATATAGAATTTGAAAAGAAGAATTTTAGAATGATTTAACTTGATTTTTAAAGCCAAGCTTTGACACCAACTAATGTGAACCTCGTGGATATAAAAATCTAGAAACCAAGCAAGAATAACACAATTCTAGCAAGCCAAAAATTAGATTTGATAAAAGAGTGTGACACAACAATTACCTTGAATTGAGGCACCAACATTATTATAATTTAAACCCCCACTCAACGATTAAAGAATCGCGAACATTAAATATTAGGAAGATGCCATGAAGTAGTTATTCTTTGATATGTCAATATTCATTTCTTTTAAGAGTTAAAAATATAAGTAGAGGACACATACTAATAAAGGGTTGTGTTAAAATATCAATAATCATTAAATTAAAAATAGTTCTTACAAAGAAGTATTTATACTCCCCATATAACCTTAATGAACCTAAAGATGTGAGTTAATTTGGACCTGCTTATAATTAAACCTAAAATAACTTAAATAAACCTAAAACCTAGTATAAATAATAAGTTTGATACAAAACACAATGTTATCACTTATAAGGTTGTGAAATAGCCTAAAGATAAACTTAATTCCCTAGCCTATTTAGTATTATGACCGAAATAAATATCCTACATATGCTAGGATCCAATTGTCAATTTTAGAATCTCAATTAAGCTAGGAAACATGCTTCTAGTTTGGTCACCCCTCTAGTTCCCCTTCTTCATTATGATAATTAATTATCAACTTAAATAATCCTTTATAAGAGAGGTAAATTATTGTTACCCCATATATTTTCTTTGTAGCGCTAGGAAACTTCCTAATTTACTATAAGGATAGGAAGTGTAGCTACCCCTTGAGATTCTTGTTGCACATGGAGAAATTGTTCATACAAGGTTGCCTTTATTGTTGTCAACCTTAAACCCATGGTGTGAATGAATTGGGCCCTTCTTGCTCTTAAATTAAATTAATTATAAGTTGCCCTATAGATGTTATAGCTTGAAGTCTATATTGGCCTAAATATGTTAAATAAGCTTATTTTGTACCTCCTTTAATTTCTTGAGCCTTGACGTTGTATTTGGCTCAATTGATACCTTTAATGGATCCTTTGTGATGGTGAGTTAGTCTGAATCAAGAATGAAGTTGAAAATTAAAATAAACCAAGAATATATATATATATAAAATAAGGGTCAAAATTGAAAAATAAAATAAATAAAAAATAACAATCAAAAGAATGGAGACCAAATATGTTAAATGAAAAAAAAATTAAAGAGTGATGAAATTGAAAAAAATTCCAATTTTAAAAATTATTTCAAGTAAAACAAATAGTAAAAAAAAAAAACAACAACCAAATCAGAAGAAAAACAAAATTTAAGAGCTAGTTTAAGAAAATGAAAGGGTTGGTAAAGGGGAATTGAGGAGAGAGAAAAAAAAAGCCATTAACACCAAACTGAAGGTATGTTCCTCACACATGCCGCCAAGGCATGTAGGGGCTGCTGATGAGATTCCAACGCCTCCCCGGAAGCTAGTGTTTTGCCATCGGATGACACCACACGCACCGCTTAAAGTGGGTGAGCACCACCCACGTGTTGACGTGTGCAACACACGCGTCAACAACTTTTTTTTAATAATATTTGTATTTATTAAAAAATCAAATTGCCCCCACAATACACTTGATTACAATGAAAAAAACCATGATGAAAATATAAAAAAAAACCTTGAAAGACAGTTTAGTAAAATTAGCTTTTAAGAGTATTTTAGTCATTTTATTGTTTTGAAAACAAAAATGAAAAGACTAAAAAGACTATGTTCACCAATTTATTTAATATTTTAAAATGATAATTAAATCTTTTTATTATGCTAAAAAAATGAGGAGACCGATTTACTCCAAACAATTTGATAATGTTAATTGAACCTCATAAAAAAAACTATTTTGCTTCCCAATTTTCACTTTTTGGTTGCTAATGTGAATGTCAAAACATTATTACACTGTAGAAATCCACAGTAGAATGAATCTTGTTCTATATTAAAACATATCCCTTTTAGTATTTTGTAATTTAATAAAACATAAATTTTATTAAAAGAAGAACAGAAAGTAAATTTTAAATTTTGTTGTTTTTACATCATTGTTCATGTGATGGTAAAGGAAAAAAACAGAAGGGGAAAATGTTAGATTAATCCTCCAGCTTTTTATCATTTCATGATTGAGTACCCCGCAACTAATTTTACTATCTGGGTTCTCTCTTCACACAATTGCATCCTTATACTAAAATGTTTTCAAAGCTCCTTGTATCCTTAATTTTCCTAAGTTTTGCACAGTCCACAGTGAAACGCTGAGCTGTTTTTTTTCTGTTTTTATTTGGTTTTTTATGCCTTTATAGGTTTTTTTTTCTTTTTTTCTGTGTTTTTTTTAATGAATTTTTTTGTTTAATTTAGTTTGTTAATATTAATTTTTTTATTTAGTTATCAAGTTTTCATGTTATGGATCCCGAGTTTGACAGGTTAACCTGATTTGATGAGTTAACCCAAAATTTTTTTGCTTTTTTTCTTTTTAATTAATTTTTTTCGTTTACTTTAGTTTGTTAATGTTAAATTTCTTTCTATTTAATTATCAGATTTTCATGACACGTATCCCGAGTTTGATGGGTTAACCCAGTTAATTCTATGTTCACCCGTCAATGGTTTTTTCTATTTAGTTATCAAAATTTTATGACGCGAATCTTAGGTTTGACGGGTTAACCTGGTTTGAAGGGTTAACCCAGTTAATTCAGATTTTTTTCTTTTTCTTCTTGTTGGCTTTTTTTTCTTTGTTTTTTTCTTTTTAATTAATCTATTTAATTATCACACTTTTATGACACGACCTTGTAGCGAGACCCACATCCAAGGCTCTTGGGTCCGGTGTTGCAACCGGATTCACTTAAACTTGAGTCATGTAAGTTTAATATTATTATTAATATTATACATATTACTCTTAGGTCAAGCGTTGCAGCTAGACCAAAGGCTCTTGAGTATATCTTTGCAGAAAGACCTAATACTCTTAGATCTTAGCATTTTTTTGATATTTTTTATGCAAGAAAAAAAATTAACCCGTGGCGTGTGCTTTTTTTTTCTCTTTTCCTTTTTAAGCCTTTCATTGTGGATTGCATAGTGCAGTCCACAGTAAAAAAAGCTGATGCCTTTAATTTCTTTTTTTTGTTTTTTAATTAATATTTTTTATTTTAGTTTCTTAATATTAAATTTTTTTGTTTAATTATCAGACTTTAATGACACGGATCCCAGGTTTGACGGGTTAACTCAGTTGATTCAGATTTTTTTCTTTTTCTTCATTAGTTTTTTTCTTCCTGGAGGTTTTTTTTCTCTTTGCTTTTTCCTTTTTAATTAATTTTTTTAATTAATATTAAATCTTTTTTCTATTTAGTTATCACACTTTCATGAGACAGATCTCAGGTTTGACGGGTTAACCTGATTTGATGGGTTAACCCAGTTGATTCAGATTTTTTTTCTCATTAGTTTTGTTCTTCCGATTTTATTTTTTAATATTGTATGCAATTCACAGTGAAAATACTGATACTTTTAGTTTTTTTATGCCTTTCACCGTGGATTGCATAGTGCAGTCCACGGTGAAAAAGCTGATGTTTTTTTTAATTAATTTTTTTATTTAGTTTGTTGATATTAATTTTTTTTCTATTTAGTTATCATACTTTCAAGTCACGAATCTCAGGTTTAACGGGTTAACCCAATCAATTTAGATTTTTTTCTTTTTCTTTGTTAGTTTTTTCTTCTTATAAGTTTTTCTTCTTTTATTTTTTCTTTTTATTTAATATTTTTTTATTTTATTTAGTTCATCAATATTAAATTTTTTTCTATTTAATTATCGACTGATGCCTTTAGTTTTTTTTTCTTTTTTTTTTTATTGTTTTTATGCCTTTAACTATGGACTGCACAGTTTAGTCTATAGTGAAAAAGCTGATGCCTTTTTGTTTGTTTTTTTTCCTTTTTAAATAATTTTTTTCATTTAATTTGGTTTGTTAATGTTCAATTTTTTTCTATTTAGTTATCAAACTTTCATGACACGGATCCCAGGTTTGACGGGTTAACCTGATTTGATGGGTTAACTCGGTTAATTCTGTGTTAACTCGTCAATTTTTTTTTTCTATTTAGTTATCAAACTTTCACGACATGAATCTAAGGTTTGACGGGTTAACCTGGTTTGAAGGGTTAACCCAGTTAATTCAGATTTTGTTTCTTTTTCTTCATTAGTTTTTTTCTTCCTTTTGGTTTTTTTTTGTTTTTTTCTTTTTAATTAATCTATTTAATTATCACACTTTTATGACATGATCTTACAGCCAGACCCACATCCAAGACTATTGAGTCTGATATTGCAGTCAGACCCACTTAAACTTGGGTCATGCAAGTTTAATATTACTATTAATATTATAAATATTACTCTTGGGTCAGGCGTTGCAGCCACATCCAAGACTTTTGGGTATAGTTTTGTAAAAAGACCTAACACTTTTAGATCTTAGTTTTTTTATATTTTCATGCAAAAACAATTGATCCGCGGCATCGCGCGGGTAATGTAACTAGTCTTGTTCTGTATTAAAACATTCATCTCTTTAAGTGTTTTTGTAATTTAATAAAACATAAATTTTATTAAAATATAAACGGAAAGTAAATTTTAAATTTAGTTGTTTTTAGATCATTGTTCATGTGATGGTCAAGGAAAAAAAGAAGAAGAAGAGGAAAATGTTAGATTAATCCCCCAACTATTTATCATTTCATGATTGAGTACCCCGCGACCAATTTTACAATCTGGTAAGGGGGAATTGAGGAGAGAGAGAGAAAAAAAGTCATTGATGCCAAAACAAAGGTATGTTCCTCACACATGCCGCCAAGGCATGTAGGGGCTGTTGATGAGATTCCAACGCCTCTCCAGAAGCTAGTGTTTTGCCATCGGATGACACCACACGCACCGTCTAAAATGAGTGAGCACCACCCACATGTTGACATGCGCAACACACGCGTCAATAATTTTTTTAATAATATTTATATTTATTAAAATATAAAATTGTCCCTCAATACACTTGATTACAACAACAAAAAACCATGATGAAAATATAAAAACCCCTGAAAGACAATTTAATAAAATTAGTTTTTAAGAGTACTTTAGTCACTTTACTGTTTTGAAAAGAAAAATGAAAAGACTAAAGAGCCTATGTTCACCAATTTATTTAATTTTTAAAAAAGATAATTAAATCCTTTTATTATGCTAAAAAATATGAGGAGACTGATTTACCCCAAACAATTTGATAATGTTAATTGAACCTTATAAAAAAATATTTTGCTCCCCAATTTCCACTTTTTGTTGCTAATGTGAAGGTCAAAACATTATTACCCCGTATAAATCTACGGTAGAATGAATCTTGTTCTATATTAAAACATTCATACCTTTTAGTGTTTTTGTAATTTAATAAAACATAAATTTTATTAAAAGAAAAACGAAAAGTAAATTTTAAATTTAGTTGTTTTTAGATCATTGTTCTTATGATGGTCAAAGAAAAAAAAAAAGAAAATGTTAGATTAATTCCCTAGCTTTTTATCATTTCATGATTAAGTACCTCGCAACTAATTTTATTATCCGGATTCTCTCTTCACACAATTGCATTCTTATACTAAAATGTTTTCAAAGCTCCTTATATCCTTAATTTTCCTAAGTTTTGATCTAAATTATCAAATTCTCATTCATCCAATTGAATAAACAAGTATTTTTTAGAGATTATATATAGTTTAGGAGATTTTATATAGTAAGATATTTAAATATCAAGTGCATTGTGATGAAAATAATTTTCTATATGGAAATATATTAAAATAAATTTTTTATTTTTTATATTAATATATTAAAATAATTAAAAAAATAAAATATTAATTTAATATTTTTTTTTTACTTTTAAAATATACTGTACGTAGATGAAAACAAAATATA
>Ga0325404_1001714_pt1 | contig 23240 bp, 12 predicted proteins | sample PopdelMetagenome_18_FD_205664 | JGI IMG/M metagenome (GOLD analysis project Ga0325404, IMG submission 205664) | Populus deltoides microbial communities from Bellville, Georgia, United States - Xylem-Control-R1 | ecosystem: Host-associated > Plants > Phyllosphere > Stem > Wood/Secondary xylem...
TAAGAAATTAGCCATTGTGATACGATTCATGCAAGGGTTGAACAATTAAATTCAATTTTTGGCTTAATGTATTCTAATGTCGAGTTTCTTTTGCTAACAAATATAACTCTCAATTCAACCATTAGATTAAGCTGAAGTTTTACTAAAATTTTCCAGGGGTCTTGTTTTATATTGAGTTAAAATTTCAAATCAATCAGAGTTCAAGAAAACATCTCGATACAGGTCAAAAGTTGCTATACGAGTTCTGCTATTTGTTTCCTTAAAGTTTGTGGACTTCTTATTTAGTAAGAATTCCTTTTTCTATAAATATATTATAGGCGGCAACAATTAAGATTATTTTAGTTAGGGTTTTCATGTCAGCAACTACAAAATATTTGGTAAGGATATAACATATTTGGCAGTTTGAGAGCTTTGTTTTGCAAGGAATCCTTAATTTTCAATGATAATAAGTTGGTAGCTAGTGGATTGGACAATTAGAAAAGGTTTTAGGCTAATAAGAATAACTTTTTATTTGACAAAGAGAAGGCATTGAAAGAAGCATTGAATGGACCCGTTGTACAAGTTTCGACCAAGGTTGAACTTCAGGATTCTTTGAAGCATTAAGTGGAGGCTTTAGTAAATTTAGTCCATGTACAAGAAGGGCCCAATCCACCCTTATTTGGGCCATGAATTTTCGACAAGAAGGTTATCAATTTTGTATCAGTTTTTGCCAGCCTTGTGAAGAGAAAACAAACCAAAGCAAACAAAGGAATCCAATCTAACTTAGGAAACACATGTGGCGGCAAAGTTTCCTTGTTGTTAAGGAGAACAATTCAGCAACTTAATTGTGTTTTCTACTATCGGAAGGATACCAAGAGGTTGCAAACAGGAGCATTAAAGGCGATATCATTTTCCTTTTAAAAAAAAGATAAATACAAGGCTTATATTAGAATTTTATTCTTACTTGGAAACCAAAAGGGTGACAACTTATCCTTTAGTTCCTAGAATTATTGTGTAGCATTATTAGCTATAAATAAGTCTTGTATCATACCTATAATGTTTTCTTTTCTTCTTGTCTTCTCATGAAAAATAAAGATTTAGGACTTATAGACTTTATTTTTATTTTGTTAGCTACAACTCAAAGCCCAAGGCTTGTTTGGGTTTAATTAATACTTTGTTTTTAGCAAAGATCTAAAGTTTGTTTGGATTCGAGGTTTGGGCTTACTAGTAAAGGTTTTGGGTCAGTTTTTATAAGTGGATCAATTCAGCTCACAAGAGTAGATTCATTAGGGTTAATTTCTCAGAATTATTTAAACACTTAAAACCTAAATTTCAGCACTTGTAATGAATAATACTTATGAACTTTTTTGGCTTTAACGCGTGAGAGAGATTCTTGTATTTTTTGGTTTTTGAACAAACTAAATGATGTGATCCAAGCAAGGTTAGATTCGGACTTTTGCGTAAAATTCCTACCATCTAGTTTTACATTATTAAGCATAACTTCAAATCCAACCATTTGATCAAGCTAAAACTTTACCAGAAGATTCCAGACGTATTTTTCTATCTTGGTCTAAACTTTCAGGTGAATAAGAGTTCGGGAAGGACTTGCAATATAGGTCAAAACAGGTTGTATGAATCAGGCTATACAAATTTTATTATTTATTTCCTTTTGACTTGTAGACTTCCCATTTGGCAAGGATCCTTTTTCTACAAGAATGTGGCATCTTGTTTTGGGAATCTCCTGGTTCTACAAGGATCTTTAATGGGCTGCAACATAGTTTACAAAAGTTGCAAGGATTCATTAATGTTTCATAATCCTTTTCTTACAAATTTGATTCTAGCATATTTAGGATAATAATTTCATATTTTTATTATTTTCTTCTTAGTATTTGGTTTATTATTACTTATTTGGGTCAATTGTAAGTGGACCTCATATAAGTCCATATAAGGGGGTTCATTAGGGTTTATTTCAGTCAAGAGTCAGTATAAATAAAGCCACAACTAGACCTGTAGGAGGCTACGAAATTTCCAAATTAATAAACATCTTATGTCGCAACTTTATGTATGAGTGGTGAGATATTCTCCCTCCTTTGGTTCTCTAAAGAACTGAAATGACTTATCGAAGAACAACTGATTTCGTGGCATCATCTTTATACTTCTCGTTTGCGAATTAATATTCGTTAGGTGAGGGTTTCCTTTTCCAATAGTGTTGGTGCCTAGGTACAAGTTATCTTTGTGTCACACTCCTATCAAACTTGATTTACTTAGCTTTCCAGGAATTTGGTGTCTTCGCATGTGGGTTGTATGACCACATGATCATGAGGTTCGCATCATTTGGTATCAGAGATTGGCTCCATTAGTCAAGTTATATCTTTCTTAAATTTTTATTTCCTGTTGATTCTGCAAAATAAAAAAAATTCCTTGGTGTCCAATTTCCTCTTCTCCTTGAATTTGTGGCATGTTATAAAAAAATAAAAAGAAAGGTCATTCAAAAGATAGTTAGTTGCTTTTGTCATAGAAAACTAAACAAAGCAAAATTGGATCAAATCAACTCGGAATTAGCAAAAATATGATAATCTGATTTCTGGGGTCCTAATCACAATACATATTAGTTTTAGGTTCAATTGGATATTTGTTTCTTAGTTTTTCGAATTCGGGTCCAATCAAGTCTCATTCTTAACGTTTTTGCGTCAGCATATCAAACCTTATCATAAATTGCTCAAATTTCATATACTATCTATTTGGGTTGAATTCACATTATATCTCAAATTTTAGCTCAATCAAACATCATTGACCTTAGGTTCCATATTCAAACTTGACTTATCGTAAACGGGTCTGTCATTACGTCAACTCTTGAAACTCTTCTTGTTTCTGTTGTTTTCATTTCTTGCAGTATATTTAAAACATATCTAACATTTTTGGGTGGTGTTTCATCATATTGCATACTTCATTCCTGTTTTCATTCGAGTCTTCACTTTTGTTCATATTTTAGATAGATTCACTTGCTACTTGCAAGACTATCATCGCAGTTTTTTTTTTTTTTTGCTTGTTTTCTCTGTTTTTATTGCTTACGAGTCATGTACACTTATTTGGATTGTGCTGCTGAGTTGGTTCTATTTGGAGTGATTTCAATTCCGCGAGAACCGAAAGAAGATGAGACAAGGGGAAAGACCTAAGTTTGACGAAGATATTTATATACCATTAATACCATCATGTCATATCAAAACAACACACCACTACCTCCCGAGGGTGAACTTCAGTTCCTTATGGCAAGCCATGACGAAGATGATGGAAAGAATGAATTTTTTGATGGCGAATGTTTTTGACAGACTTAACAAGGAAGAGAAATGGATGTTACGAGTTTTAAATATTTATGATCATAATGCTTTCATGATGTTAGATAAAGAGCGCGAGGTTGAGCAACTTGCAAAGGTTTATAAATAAACAAATAGAGAACGTGAAGAATGGAGAGAGCTTCAGTTCAGGGCCAAAATGATACAATCCAAGCAAAGTCAAATTCGGATTTTGACGTCAAATGTGCAACTATCTAGTTTTACAGAAACAATCATAATGTTCAATCCGATTGTTGGATCGGGTTGAAATTTTACGTGGAGTCTGCCGACATATTGTTCTACATTGGGTTAAACTTTCAGGTCAATCGAAGTTCGAAAGGGCATCACGATACTAGTCTATAGAAGTTGTACGAATTTTGTTATTTACTTCCTTTTGACTTGTGGACTTCCTATTTAACTAGGATTCTTTTCCTAAAAGGATGTGGCAGCTTTTTTTGGGAATATCCCAATTCTACAAGGATCTTTAATGAGCTGCAATATAGTTTTCCAAGTGTGGCAAGGATTTATTAATGTTTCAAAATCCTTTTCTTACAATGATTCCTTATTCATCCTAGCTACACAAGAAAAGAAGACTTTATAACTATTCTAGCTTCAGATAAGATTTCCTAGTTTATTTGGGACTTCTTAAGGGTGACAAATCTGATTCTAGCATATTTAGGATGATAATTTTTGGATTTTTATTTTTTTATTTTTTTTCTTCTTAGTCTTTGGGTTATTATTACTTATTTGGGTCAATTGTAAGTGGACTTCATATATGTCCACCTAGGGGGGATCCATTAGAGTTTATTTAAGTCTAGAGTTAGTATAAATAAAGGCATCACCAGACATGTAAGTTAGACAATTCAGATTAATAAAACTTCTTATTTGTTGCACTTTGTGTGTTTGTGTTGGTAAGATAATCCCCCTTCCATGGTTCTCTAAAGAACTGAAAAATGACTTGTAGAAGAATAATTGTCTTCGTGATGTCATCCTTATACTTCTCGTTCGCAAATCAACATTCATTGATGGTGAGGGTTTTCCGTTTCCAATAGTGATGGTGCCTAGGTACAAGTTATCTTTGTGTCAGACTCATATCAAACTTGATTTACTTAGCTTTATGGGAATTTGGTGTCTTCGCGTGTGGGTTGCGTGATCACGAGGTTCGCATCACTAAATTTGACTTATCAAATATTAACTAGCTTCATGGTGTTATGTGATTTCATTCCAATAGTGATGATGCCTTGAGACAAGATTTCATTACGTCACACTCCTATCAGACCTCTTTTGGCTATCTCTATCAAATATCAATCTTGATTGTGGGTTACATGACCATGTGATCATAAAGTTCACATCAGTCGATATCGAAATAGGCCATATCCTTCTAAAATTTTTGTTTTCCTAATGTCTGTTAAGCTTTTTTTTATTGTTTATATCAATTTTCTTCTTCTTCATTGTGTCTGGAGCATACTAGTAAAAAAAGATTTTTTTTTGTTACTATCTCTAAACTTATTAGTAGCATAAAATTCAAAAAGAAAAAGAAAAAAAATGTTATTCAAAGCTTGTTGCAATTCTACCGCAGAAACACAACTCTTAAAGAATGCTAAGCAAACCATCTTAGAATTTATTAAAATTTCATATACTACTTATTAAGGTTTGATATCGTTTGCTTAAGGTTTCAATTTAGGGTTCAATTTTGTCGTAAACTAATCGTACACGGGTTTTGATACCTAAACATTAAAGAATGATCTATAAATTGATATTTATAGGTTGTTGGGTATCAGGATACTATATATTGATTGTTGGGTCATTCTGATATTGTTAGGTCTGGGTTTCAATTCTAGTGCTTTAAAATTACGTAACAAGTCAAATTTGTGTCAAGTTCTAAAATATGTTTGTCTACTGTTTGTTTAACCAAATCAGTATGTTTCTTTTATTTTGGGATTATTTAGGAGTCAAATAAGTATCTTCATTAATTTTCACTTATGTTTTATTCCACCTCTTCGTTTCATCCACAATTCGTATGAATTTGCATTGGTACTCGCGAAATCATAATCATAGTTTTGTTTTGCTTGTTTTCAATATATTCATAATTAAATTGTGTTGCAAAAGCCTCTAACTTTTATTGGTTGGATTTTCAGTTTTGAAAAAAACCAAAAGAAAGCAAGTTGTGAGGTAAAAGGCACTTGAGTTTTATTAGAGTGAAAAGTCTTGATTTTGTATGAAGCGTGACAGGCAGGAGGATATTTTATGCTCCTCATAAAATTTTTGATGATTTCAATCGATGTCTGAAAAAAACAAAAAAGAAATCAATGACATCAAACACCGAATTCTCTTTCCAAATACGAGTTATGGGCCAGGAAATTGAACTTTTGACTAAGGTGACCAAGGAGTTGAAGGATTAAATGGACTCAATGAAGCAACAAAATAGTGGGGTTGATTGCTGAAGAAGTAATGTTTGAAGGGCTGTATGAAATGATAGAGTTGATTTTGGTGAGTTTGTTGATAATAACGTAGATTCTTAATTTGATAGTTAGCTGGTTGTATTGGTTTCCCTAACGAATCTAATGAGGTCTCGGTTTTCTGTTCGGTGGCTAGCTTGTAGCCATCTGTTGTTTTTGTTTATGTTCTCATTGTAAATCTGGGGTATGCCCCTTATAATGTTTGTATCTTCTTCTTTTAATACATACATCAACTTACCAAAAAAAAAATGACTATGAGTTTGCATCTATTGGACCAAGAAAACATGTTTTCCAATGAGAGAATGATCTGGAAGCGTATCTAGAGAGGGAAAAAAAGTTGATTGGATTTATTACTATCATCACTACACAGAACATAGAAAGGTAAAACTCGTTGTCATTGAGTTTACATCTTATGCATTAATATAGATCAACTCTTTTTAGCAATAGGAATGGTGAAAGGCATATTAAGTCAAGTGATGACATGAAGGCAGTAATGAGAAAACAATTTGTTCCTAAGTTTTATTACAGAGAGCTTTTTCAGAAATTGCAGAGTAAAACATTAAGCTTCGTAAAGTGTGGAAGATTATCACAAGGAGATGAAGATTGCAATGATTAGGGCTAATGTTAATGCTAACCTCGTGATCACATGGTCACGCAACCCATACGTAAAGACACTAATTCCCGGAAAGCCAAGTAAATTAGGTTTGATATGAGTGTGATACAAAGATTACTTGTACCTAGGCATTAGCATTATTGAAAACAGAAACCTCCACCCAATGAATATTGATTCGCGAATGAGAAGTATAAAGATGACGCTACGAAGCCAGTTGTTCTTCGATAAGTCATTTTCAGTTCTTTAGATAATTAAGAAAGGTAGATTATCCAACCAACACATAACAAGTGCGGCAAAGAAGTTTGTTGATTTGAAAATTGCACAACAACTTTAGATGAAAGTAGCAGCAGTTATATTTCGTATTTCATCATTGTACCATTTTTTCTCCTCTCTTTCTGAAGCTTGTTGTGCATTGACTGCTGCCATTAACACATCAAAGTCATGTTTGTTTCCTGGAAAGTAGTTTCCGGGAAACCACTTTCCAAACTTTCCTGTGTTTATTTGTCATTAGAAAAGTTGGTCAACGGAAACACTTTCCGGTCAACGAAAAACACTTTCCAGTCAAAGAAAAATTTGGTTTGGTTTCCAGGAAAGTGTTTTCCCTTTTAGCTGTGTTTGTTTTCTAGAAAGTGGTTTCCTGGAAATTACTTTCCAAACTTTCCTGTGTTTGTTTGCCATTAGAAAAGTTGGTCAATGGAAAACACTTTCTAGTCAAAGGAAAATTTGGCTTGGTTTTCAGGAAAGTGTTTTCCTCGAAAATTTGGGCGGAAAACACTTTCCGGAAGTTGTGAAAAATTTAGAAATGTTATTATTTGCTAATTATATCAAATTTGATTCTCAAACTTTTGATTGCTATATATAATTTGTTTTGAATATTTATTTTTCAATTTCATCTCTTAAAATTTAATTTTTATATTAACTTTGGTCCTTATTTTTATAATTGTTATTTGATTTTTCCTTATCATTTTTTTATTAAAAGTTTTTATCTATCAAATTTAGTCCTCATTCTTTTAATTGTTACTTATTTTATTTGAAATAATTTATGAAATGTTAATTATTATTATTTTAATTTCTTCATCTTTCATTTTTTTAATTTTTTAGATTTGATCTCTATTATTTTAATTATTATTTATTTTATTTGAGATAATTTATGAAATTATATTTTTTTTTTCAATTTCATTCTCATTCAACTTTTTAATTTGTAAGATTTATTCCTCAATATTTTAATAAACTTGAGAAAAATAAAACATTAATAAGTTATTTTCCAGTTCATTTTCCATGACATAACCAAACACTGGAAATTATTTTCCAACTTATTTTCCATTACACTACCAAATATCAAAAAATGCTTTTCTGGAATTCACTTTCGCCGGAATTCACTTTTTAAAAAGAAACTACTTTCCAGCAAACAAACAGGGCTCAAGTTCTTGCTTCATCTGCCCTAGAATATGAGATAGACTCTTGGATTATTTTTTAGAACACTAATCTCTTTATTTCTCTCCCTTTGATATCACCTCTCCTTTTGAATCCTCCTTTTCTTTTGCCATAACACCTCATCAAAATACATGGTCTCATCCTTAAAACCACCATCACCATTATCATCTACGTCCTCCTCAAAATCCTTATAATCATCCCACCTTGGCCTTTTAACTCCATTGCCATTGTTTGATTTGGGTTCCACCCCAATCTTTCTCACATCTTGGGTACATGTTCCAGCCACATTACCATGTTTTCCCACCTTCTCAAGTCTATCACACACGTTCCCCATCACGAAATTCATTCTTTCCATCATCTTCACCATGGCTTGCATTTGGAATTTAAGTTCTACATCGGGAGGGGCGGTGTGTTGTTTTGATCTGACATGATATTAACTGCAAAAATTGGTTAGTGGTAAAAAAAATATCCTCACATCGCTCGTGTTTCGCTCAAACATTCTTAATATCCTCACACGCTCACACCTCTCATCTCACCTTCTTGCAGTTCTTGCGGAACTCAGACCAACACCAAATAGAACCAGCATAGCAGCACAATTCCAACATGTATATATGACTCAAGAAGTAATAAAAAACCAGAAAAGAAAACAAAAATAAAACTGCAATGATAGTTTTGCGAGTAGCAAGCGAATCTATCCAAAATACGAAAGAAACTGAAGACTCAATAAAAAAAGAAATGAAATATGCAAAAATGATGAAACAGCACCCAAATATGTTGGAAATGTACTGCAAGAAACAAAAATAATAGAAATAAAGCGAATTTCAAAAGTTGACGCAAAACATACTTTTTTACGATGAGTTAAGTCTAAATCTAGAACCTAAAGTAAATGATGCCCAATTGAGAAAAATTTCATATAAAGTGCGATATCAACTCAAATTGACAGAATATGAAGTTTGAGCAATTTATAATAAGGTTTGATATACTAACGCAAAGACGTTATGAATCAGACCTGATTAGACCCGAAATTGAAAACCAAAGTAAACGATATCCAATTGACCCCAAATTTGATATGTGGTGTGATTAGGACCCCTGTAATTATACTGTAAACTTGTGCTGATTCCAAGTTGATTTGATCCAATTTTCTATTGTTTAGTTTTTTGCGGCAGAATCCAATAAATGTCTTTTTGAATGATTTTTTTTTCTTTTTTCTTTTCTCTGTTTTGTTTTGTTTTTGATGCTACTGATATATTTAAACAGTAACAGAATGAAATAACAATTTTTTTTAATATGCCATAAATTCAAGGAGAACAAGAAATTGGATACTAAGGAATTTCATAAGCATATAACCTGATTAATGGAGCCAAGTTCTGATACCGAATGATGCGAACCTCGTGATCACATGGTCACGTAACCGACACGCAAAGACACCAATTCCCGGAAAGCCAAGTAAATCAAGTTTGATAAGAGTGTGACATAAAGATAATTTGTACCTAGACACAAGCACTATTGGACACGAAAACCCCTACCCAACAAATATTGATTCGCGAACGAGAAGTATTAGGATGACACCACGAAGCCAATTGTTCTTCGATAAGTCGTTTACAGTTCTTTAGAGAACCAAGGAAGGGAGATTATCTCACCAACACACACACACACACACACACAAAGTGCGGTAAGCAAGAAGTTTTATTAATCTGAATTGTCTAACTTACGTGTCTGGTTATGCCTTTATATATATTAACTCTAGACTTAAATAAACCTTAATGGACCCCCCTAAGGTGGACTTATATGAAGCCTAAGAAGAAAATTAAAAAAAAATAAAAATCCAAAAATTACCATCCTAGATATGCTAAAATCAGATTTGTCACCCTTAAGAAGTCCCAAATAAACTAGGAAATCTGATCTGAAGCTAGAATTAATTCTGAAGTCTTCTTTCCTTGTTGTAGCTAGGATGAATAAGGAATCTTTGTAAGAAAATGATTTTGAAACATTAATGAATCCTTGCCACACTTGGAAAACTATATTGCAGCCAATTAAAGATCCTTGTAGAATTAGGATATTTCCAAAACAAGCTGCCACATCCTTTTTGAAAAAGAATCCTAGCCAAATAGGAAGTCCACAAGTCAAAAGGAAGTAAATAACAAAATTCATACAACCTATGTTGACCAGTATTGTGATGCCTTTCTAAACTCAGACTGACCTGAAATTTTAACACAAGGTAGGAACACATGTAAGAAGACACCACATAAAATTTCATTCCAATCCAACAATCGGATTAAGAATTATGATTGTTGCTGTAAAACTGGATTGTTGCACATTTTACATCAAAATCTAAATTTGTCCTTGCCTGGATTGTATCATAAATAGGTTGTTTTCCAGCCTAGTGATTGAGTTTGGGTGCACATGCGTAAGGTTTTCTAACTATAGAAAATCAAAGTTATAGCCTCACGGTGTTGATCCATTCCAATTTTTATAGAGGATAAATGATAATGCCTACAAAGTTGATCTTCCAAGTGAGTATGATGTTATTAATGTTACCTTTAATGTTGTTGATCTTACTTTGTTTGACACAAGTTTTGATTTGAGATCGAATCATTTTGAGGTGAGCAGAGATGATGTGAATCAACCCACAAACACCAAGGATCCATTACATATTCCAAATGAGCCCATCACAACGTCCAAAAAAAGGCATTGAAAGAAGCATTGAATGGACTGGTTGTACAAGTTTCGGTCAAGGCCGAACTTGGGGATCCTTTGAAGCATCAAGAGGAAGCTTTAATACATTTAGTCCATGTGCAAGAGGGGCCCAATCCATCCTTATTTAGGCTATGAAGTTTCAACAACAAGGCTGCTAATTTTGTATCAGTTTTGGCTAGCCTTGTGAGGAGAAAACAAAGCAAAGGAAACAAAGGAATCCAAGTTGACATAGGAAACACATGTGATGGAAAAGTTTCCTTATTGTGCAAGGAGAATAATTCAGCAACTGATACGGTTCAGCCTTGTGATACGAACCAAGCAAGGTCAGATTCGGATTTTGGCGTAAAAGTTTCTACCATTTAGTTTTACACTATTGAGCATCACTTCAAATCCAACCGTTGGATCGAGCTGAAACTTTACCAGAAGATTCCAGAGGTGTTTGTCTATGTTGGGGTATATTTTTAGGAGAATCCACATTCGGAAAGGACTTGCAATATAGGTCTGAACGGGCTATACGAATTCTGTTATTTACTTCCTTTTGACTTGTGGACTTCCTATTTGGCAAGGATCCTTTTCCCACAAGGATGTGGGTGTTTGTTTTGGGAATTTCCTAGTTCCACAATGATCTTTAATGAGCTGCAATATAATCTCCAAGTGTGGCAAGGATTCATTGATGTTTCAGAATCCTTTTCCTATAAGGATTCCCTATTCATCCTAGCTACACAAGAAAAGAAGAGCTGGTGGTATTTAATTACAAGTTAGCTATTTTTATTATTTTTTTCATGTTTGGGATTAATTAATACTTTGTTTTCAATTAGAATCCAACGCTTGGGGTAGATTTCCATTGTGTCACACTCCTATCAGACTTATTTCGGCTTTTCGAAATCAGATCTCAATCTTGATTGTGGGTTGCATGACCACATGATCATGAGGTTCACATTAGTTAGTATCCTTCTGTTATTTAGTGTTCGCGTCCATCTTCTTGTTCCTCGTGTTTGCTTCATCTAAGCAAAAAAAAAAGGGGGGGTTATATTTCATCTTGTTACTGTCTCTAATCATATCAGTATATTAAAAAGAAAACAAAAGAGAGAAAGAGGGACTAGTTGAAATTTGAAGGATCATTCAATTTTTGCCGTGGAAACATAACTCTTGGTGAACCATAAGCAAACCACCTTGGAATCAGTTGAAACTTCATATTCAGTCTATTAGGGGTGAGATCACATCATTTGTCAAATTTAGGCTTAATTTGATATTGTTTGCTTGAGGTTTTAATTCGAAGTTCAATTCTGTTGTAGAAACACTACTCTTAGTGAACCATAAGCAAATCACCTTAGAATCAAATGAAACTTCATATTCTGTTTATTGGGTGATATATTGCATTGTATGTCAAATTTGGGCTTATTTTAATATCCTTTACTTGAGGTTTTAATTCAAGGTTCAATTCTACCGTAGAAACATTCTTAGTGAACCATAAGCAAATCACCTCAGAATCAATTGAAAATCCATATTATGTCTATGGTGAGATCACAACATGTATAAAATTTGGTCTTATTTTGATATCGTTTGCATGAGGTTTTAATTGGAGGTTCAATTTTGCCGCAAACTGATTATACACGGGGTTTGGGTACCTAGACATAATAGAATGACCTATAAACTGAGATTTGTTGTTTTGTTGGTATCATAATACTATATTTTAAATTCAAGGTCATTTGGATTGCGTTTTCTTTAGGTTCTAGAATCGGGTTTTGTCTTGCTGTAACGAGTTTGTTTTGCATTGTCTTTCAAAACTTGTTTTGTTCCTGTTGATTTTGTTCCTTCCAAGAGTATATTATCATCATATTTGGGATATTTAGCTGTTGTTTGAGTCATTCTCATCAATTTCATATTTGTTTGTTTTCGATCAGTTCTAGTCCGAACAATAGTCAGATTTGTAATTTCGAGTTAAAATTAGTGTTCTTCTTGTTATAAACTCTATTCTTGTCTTCATCTTCTTCTTCTTTTCCTATTTCTGTCATGTGAATCCAAGGGAGAGGGAACAGAGGAGGATTGTGGATCAACGATGCGAAAAACTAAGCCATGGTTTGGGGTTTTTGAACAAGAAGTTGATAAGTGTAGAAGATTATTCTATGATCTTCAAGCTTCATGGGAAAAGGAGGTACAACGCCAAAAAAACAAAAGATAAAGGAGAGTCGCTATTGTTATCATTCAAAAGCATGTAAGCAAGTGGTTAGTACGACATGCTTATTTGAAATTCTTGGCAATCACTACTTCCATACAGTGTTGTTGGAGAAAGTTGTTAGCAATAAAGGAATTCTGAAGGCTTAAAAGAGAGGCTAATAAAGTCGCTACTGATCCTATTCAAGATTCGAGGGTGAATCTTCTTGAAGAGGAAGGGAATGATACGGTTCAGTCTTGTGATACGAACCAAGCAAGGTCAGATTCGGATTTGGGCGTAAAAGTTTCTACCGTTCAGTTTTACGCTATTGAGCATCACTTCAAATCCAACTGTTGGATCAAGCTGAAACTTTACCAGAAGATTCCAGAGGTGTTTGTCTATATTGGGGTACATTTTCAGGAGAATCCACGTTCGGAAAGGACTTGCAATATAGGTCCGAACGGGCTATACAAATTATATTATTTATTTTCTTTTGACTTGTGGACTTCCTATTTGGCAAGTATCCTTTTCTTATAAGGATGTGGGTGCTTGTTTTGGGAATTTTCTAGTTCCACAAGGATCTTTAATGAGCTGCAATATAATCTCCAAGTGTGGCAAGGATTAAGTTATGGGCTTTTCAGTTTAGGGTTTTGGGTCAGTTTTGAGTGGACTTCATATAAGTCCACAAAAGAGGTTTATTAGGGTTAAATTTTCAAGAACTATTTAAACTCATGTAAGCCAAAATGTCAGCTGCTTTGATGATAATTACTTCTGAATTTTTCTTTTCTTTTCTTCTTCTCTTTTCATGGCGAATAAAGACTTAGGGCTTATAGGCTTTATTTTTATTTTGATTTTATTAGCTAAGCCCAAGGTTTGTTTGGGCTTAATTAATATTTTGTTTTCTATTAGGGTCCAAAGCTTCTTTGGACTTAATTAATATTTTGTTTTTTGTTAGGGTCTAAGGCTTGTTTGGATTAGGGTTTGGGCTCACTAGTAAAGGTTTTGGATCACTTTTTGTAAATGGGTTAATTCAACCCACAAGGGTAAATCTTGATGTGGACCAACCCAAAAACATCAGCAAGGGCCCATTACATGTTTCAAATGGTCCAATGACTCATTTAAAGGTCCATTGTCCATTGTAAAAGTCTAAGACAAAGACATTGAAAGAGACTTTGAATGCATTGGTTTTGAAGGTTTCAACCAAGTCAGAATTGAAAAGTTCATTGGAGTATCAAAAAGAGGTCCTAATACATCTTATCCATATGCAAGAGGGGCTCAATACAACCTTATTTGGGCCATTAGGTGAGAACAACCGAGGAAACAAAAGAATCCTACTACAACTTAGAAACAACATGGGTGGCTATCTTTTCCTTTTGTTTCTAGGATTAATGGGCTGCATGGAAGGCTATAAATAAACCTTAAATCAGTTCTGTAATATTTTACTTCCTTCTCTTCTTCTCATGGCAGAACATGGATTTAATATTAGGGGCTTTATTTTATTTTGTTAGCTACAGACCAAGGCTTGTTTGGGCTTAATTAATACTTTGTTTTCAGTTAGGATCTAAGGCTTGTTTGGATTAAGTTATGGGCTTTTCAGTTTATGGTTTTGGGTCAGTTTTGAGCGGACCTCATATAAGTCCACATAAGGGGTCCATTAAGTAATACGGTTCGTATGACCGTATGGAATGTCAAATCTGATTTTGAAGAGTTTGTTGACGAAAACGCAGATGCGGGTAAAGATGACTATGATTTTGAAGAGTCCGTATGGCCAAGGAATGAAGTATGGACCGAACAGGGCTAGGAGGAATGTGAATTTTCATGGCATGGGGAATTATGAAGATATGGATGAGGACTTGGACACCATTAAACTGAAAATTTCTAACTTTCAAGGTAAAAACAATCCCGAGGCTTACTGGAATGGGACAAAAAGGTATATTGGATTTTTTATTGCCATAACTATTCTGAACAAAAGAGGTGAAATTGGTGATAATTGAGTTTATGGAGTATGCATTGATTTGGTGGGATCATATTGTAATCAGTAGGAGGAGGAATGAGGAGCGACCCGTTCAGACTTGGAGGGAGATGAAAGTTCTTGAACAAACTGAATATGACATATCGAAGATTAACTGACTTTGTGGTGTCATTCGACTTCATTCCAATAGGTTTGGTGCCTTGGGACAAGTTTTTATTGTGTCACACTCCTATTGGATCTCTTTTGACTTTTCAGGATCAAATTTCAATCTTGATTGTGGGTTACGTGACCACGTGATCACAGATTCGCATCATAAGGTTCGTAATCGACTATACGAGAATTGCATTCTTAGTTAGTTTAAGATTATTTATCCTAATTGGATTAGTACTCTTTTAATATTTTTTTTTCCTTGTTTAAGATGTTTTTACCTATTATAAATAGGTTATTTAGCTTGTAATTAGGTTTATAGGGCTTTTCATATTGGTTTATTCAAAAATTATAATTGTGTGTGAGAGGTTTGCTTATACTTTTGGTTCTTCAAGAACTTTTCTTGAACTTGTCAAAGATCAACTATCTTTGTGGCTTCTTTCTTATACTTCTAATTCATGATTATTTATAATTGTTGGGTGGGGGTTTTATTCCAATAGTTTTGGTATCTAGGTTTAAGTAATCTTTATGTCAAGCTTTTATCAACCACATCTAATTTTAGTTTTCTTAAGTTTGTTCTTTCTTACATGTGGGTTTAAGGGTTCTTACCTTTTGGGTTTGTATAAGTTTGTGTAGTGACTTTCAACAAAAAGTTGAGTGTATAGATAAAGACAATCACCACTCATAAAATATCCTAAAGAATGTCTAGTTAATTACTTTTCTTACATACCACCAGAAGACCAAGATTCTTACTTCTATATTAATGATGGAGATGATGTTTGGTTTATGCTTTTTTTGTATTAAAATCTTTTACTTTCTTAATATTTTAGCATTTTATTTGTGTTGAATTATTTTAAATTAAAGTTCTCTTTAATCTTGACTCTTGACTATTTAGGAATGTTTTAAAATTTTGAATTATGTTTCTAGGCTTGATGTTTTGTTTGCATGGCATAGTTTGAAGATCTATATCTTGATTTATATCATGATGAAATTTAAGACATGGTAAGAATGTCTAGTTGATGACTTTTTCTACATACCACCACAAGATCAAAATCCTTATTTATATGTTAATGACGGAGATAATGATTGATTTATACTTCTTTTATATTTAAATATTGTACTTTCTCAATATTTTAGTATTTTATTTAAGATCAACATCCTTATTTAGGTTAATGATGAAGATGATGTTCTGATTTATACTTCTTTTGTATTTAAATCTTATACTTTCTTAATATTTTGGTATTTTGTTTGTGTTGAATCATTTTAAGTTAAAGTTCTTTTTTAGTCTTCACTATTGACTATTTATGATTATTTTAAATCTTTAAAATTATGCTTAGATGCTTGATATTTTGTTCATATTGCATAATTTGAATTTAATTTGCTTTAGATTTGAATTAAAATCATATATATTAAATTAATATTTTGAATAGTATATTTATATGTGTGTGTGTGTGGGGTGGGTGTAGTACCTCACCTCGGAATGGAACGTTGTGATGTTTCAAAACCAAAATTTATCATTCCAATAAGAACAGAACACCAATTAAAATAGAATTGATAACCTTGGTATTTTTCAATAAATTTATAAGTACACACACACACATATATAATAAAGGCCATTTATGTTTTTTCATCATATATTAGGAAAGGCTAACCAACCCAATCTCCCTTGTGCTTTAGATCATTTGAAACTTAGTCCTAGTACTTGTAATTTTGAGTTTTACCTAATTTGGATCATATGAGATTGGATCCTTTTATTTGTCTCCATCTCTCTATTTTAATGAAAAAATATATAATCCTTTTTTCCTCTCTTATTCTTTCCTTTTCTCTTTTTTTCCCCTCTTGCCTCATCTTTTCTTCCTTTTCTCTCCTTCTTTACCAGCCTCTAACCACATCTTTGGCATCACTAGCCATCGACCACCATCATATCTACAAGGTTTTGCATGGGAACAAAAAAAGATATCAAAATACAACACTGAAACACATCTTTAAGAAAACAAAACATAAACAAATAAAGTTTTTGTTTAGATATATTATAAAACAAGGAAACAAGGAGGTCTAAGTTACTTTATATTTGTTAGGACTAACACATTATATCTACTATACACTTGATCTTAAATACCAGGTCCTAAATCTTTACTAAGATCAAGAAATATCATAGTGGTTAGTCCCTCGTAAACAAAAGGAGGAGGGGAAAAAGGGGAAGGAAGAGAAAAGAGAAGAAGAAGAAAACAAAAGGAAGTTAAGGGTCACCGATTACAAGTCGAGGGAGAGAAGATCAATGGTGGTGGCTGGTGGCAGGTGGCAGGTGAGGTTAGAGATACGACCTACAACTAGTGAGATGAAGAAGAGATAATAAAGAAGGGAAAGTAGAGGGAAGAGAAAAGAAAGGAGAAGGAAAAGGAAATATATATCTAAAGAGGAAGAGAGATGAAAAAAATAAAGGAATTTTTTTTATGTTTTTCCATGAATGGAGACTTAGCTTTAAATGATTTGAAGTACAAAGGATAAAAATATTACAATTACAATAACATTACAAATTATAATTATAAAAAAAAACAACTAAGTTTCCTTCAAAGTTACTATAATAACTCTTAGTAAACACCAAGAATTGCTTTATATATATATATATATATATATATAGTCCTTGAATGTTTTATGTTTTGGTCTTTTATTTTTTTTTAATTTAGCCATTTGACATTACAATTACATCAGTTTGGGCTTTGGGGGTTGTTTTATATGTCTATAAATAGGGACCTCAAGATGTCGAAGAAATATTTTGTTGCTCAGTTGGTGCTTAGTTTTGAAAAATAAAATTCAATTTGGTTTATATAAATTAAAGCTCTAGTGATACGATCTAGACAAGGTTAAATTCGGATTTTAACGTAGAAAGTGCACCTATCCAGTTTTATGACTGTTGCCGTAAAACTGGATAGGTGCACTTTCTACGTCAAAATCCGAATTTGACCTTGTCTAGATTGTATCATCTAGGGACCAACTTTGAGACTTTGATAAATATTGAGCCCCTTTAATTTTGTCCTTTAGGGGCTGGGTTACACGGTCAAGGAAAATATGTTTTTTAAAAATTTGATCATTCAGGTTTTGTTTTTAAGAATTGACTTAATTTTTTAGTTTGGTTGCCTAGATGTAGAGGTCTCGCAATATAAAGGAAAAGGTTTAGTACTTTGTTGATGCCCAGTTTATTGAAATATATTGAAATATACTTAGATTCTAATGATTAGACAATTAGGGCTTCAGGGACCAAATATGGTGTTTAAAAAAAATATGGTGGAATATAGTTAATGAGCATGGTTTCTTTGGTTGCAACACTATAACGATGCATGCGACATCTCTGGTGATCGAACCAGGCCATCTAAAGTGGCTATAGATGCGGCCCATCTACTTCTTCCATATGGGGCAACACATGTAGGGTCAATCATAATGGTTTGTCGCTAGTGGTGTTTTCTTCCATCCTTCCCTCTTTTCTCTCTCCTTCCTCGACTTCATGTTGCCCTATCAAAAATTTTGAATTGTCATCTTATTTTATTATTATTATTTTAGATTTGATCCTTATTCTTTTTATTTTTATTTTTTTTTGTTTTGGGTCCTTTTGTAAAATATATATATTTTTAATTTCACCATTTAATAAAAAAATTGAAGGCCATCCTCTTATTTTATTTTTCAAATTTGATCATCATTCTTTTAATTACTATTTCTTTGTTTCGGATCCTTTCGTGATATTGATTTTTTTTATAACCCAAATTTTGGCCAAATATATTCAAAAAAATCTATAAAAAAAGTGTTTTCAATGCATTTCGACAATTCAAACACTTATTTGGTTTTGATGAGCATAATATAGGCCTATCCAATTATTCATTGGCATGGCTTGGTAGACTATTAATAGTCACAAGTCTTAAGTGAGAGTAATTGGTTGTAGACATGTTAATTCACCTATTGTTATCGAAATTAGTGGTAGCAATTAAGAGTGACAAAGATGACTTGGAATTTAGAATGGATAGGTTTATGTTCAAACATCCACCTGAGTTTTAACTCATTGCAGTTGACCCACCATCATCCATGTAGGTAGATCATTGGCAGATTAGACATAACAAACCATCAAGAATAGAAAACAAGCAACAATGCAACTTATCTTAGGTAAGATGCTTTAAGGTTATAGTATCTTTCCTTCAGCATAATCAATCTTTACCTTAGAACTCTAAAGACCAATTAGGGTTTCTAGTAACTATAATACTAGGTGATGATTTTTTTTTTAGAAGTTTCAAACCTCTCTCACAGAAAAGCCTTTACCTTTAGCAAAAAGGTGGGTCACCGTGATGTTATGTGCGATAGTTTTCAGTCTTTGGCATAGGGTTGATTGGAAATTTGGCTTTGTGTTTATTCTCAATAAGGTGATCTAGGTTTCATGACTTGATTCATGAATTTGAAAACTTAACTCAAGTTAACATTGGTCTTTTTTAGAGTTTTTTTTTACACTAATTTTCTTTTTTCAATTTTGTCATTCTACATTGGGTGTTTTTGAAATTAGGCTTCATTCTTTCTTCAATTTCTTTTATATTATTGTATCCCGATCCTATCATTGAACCACATATTTAAGGAGTCAACTTAGTTTTTTTTTTAAATCAATTCTCTTCAATTTTGTCCTTTAGATTTAGGTTGTTTTAGATTTGAGATTCATATTCCCAAATTGTTATATTGAGTTATCTCATTCACATGATCCGGGTCATGGAGTTTGGTTGGCTTGCCAGGTTTGCTGGTTTTTTCGTTCCTTTTTGTTTATTGACTTTTTTTTTATTTAATTATTTTACATTGGATTTGTTGAGAATTGAACTTTATTATTGTTTATTTGCTTTCTATTAATTTATCCTGATCTCATGACATAATTTGCATATTTGACATGCTCGCTCAGGTTAGCTTGAGTATTTTTTTTTATTTTATTCTTTCATATTGAGTTGGCTAGGATCTGAACTTCGTCATATTTTTTCTTTCGGTAACCTTTTTTTTGTTATTAAAGTTCTCATGATTTTTTTTAAATCATTTCATTTATTGTCGTTACATGTTTTTATATTATCTAATTAAGTTATACTAGTTTTAATTGAGTCTATACCCTACTCATTAGATTTTTTTTCACTTTTTCAAACACGGTTGCATTCCTTAATATATATTTTTTTGGAGCAGTGTTGGCACACAGATCTAATAAAAACAAAGTCCTAAATGATTTAAAATTTAGGGGAGGTTATGCCTGTTTAACCCATTGAGAATTACAAATACCAATTAAAAGTGACATGGTTTCTAGGAAGTTTATTATATACAAAAGAACTACTTACCTGGTTGGCTCTTTAATGACTATTCGCAAATCTATTACAGTCTTTGATAAAGACGATGAGTAAAAATGATCATTCTTCCTTTCTTTTATTTTTTTTAAATTGAAAATAAAAAATTGCTATTTGATTAGCTATTATTATCCTTATTTATGGAAGTTTATTTGAGGTAATGTAAATTAGATAAATGGTTTTGCATTTAAAAATTGAAATTAAAATTTTATATGACAAGAATCTTTGTTAAGGCATCTATAAATATAATTATAAAAACACAACAAAAATTGTTTCTTGATTTTTAAATCATGATTTTCCACTTTTAATGACCAAAAAAGAAAACTCATGCACTTAGATTTCGATTTTTTACGATCATAGTACTACTTTTTAACTTTTATAATAGAAATATTCCCTAATATTACCTAAATATAACTTAATTATAGTAATAATAGTTGATATACACTGATAGATTAAAAAAATACAAATACAAAAGAATTTCTACTATATATCGATAGAAGCAAAGAATAATTTTAATTTACCTTTACTAGATAATTATTCGACAAACATAAAAAAAACTAAGCTACGTATGATTTATTTAGCGATACAAACCCTAGTATACTGTTACTTAGTGTAATAATTTACATAAGTTTCATTAGAAAAAAATCTACTTTGATTACTAGTTTTATTCTATTATTACTCTCAATTTAGTTACTTTTAATGTTTTTGAAAATTATAAAATATCATAATATTTTTTTTAATCATATGTTATTTTTTTTAAATATATTTTTTTTATAATTATTAAGCATTATAAGACAAGATATACATCTTTTAAAGGAAGGAAAAAAAAGATATTATGACCTATTGAGTATTTCTTTTTATATAAAATAATTGTTGAGCATAAAAATAGCCTAAAAGTACCTCTTGTTTTTATAAATACATATTTATCAAACTAATATATTTTTATTCATAATTATTTTATAAATATAGAATAGTGTTTATTGAGATATAAACAATATAATTGAATTTAAACTTTAATAGTGAATTTAAATATCTAATATAAGAGTGTTAAATTTTATAAGACAAAATTCTTGTGTATTTATTATTTTTTAAAAAAATATGTTTTTTAATTGGATGGTTTTATTTACACCACTTTTTTTTTTTCAATCTGTTATTTATTAGAGAGTAAAAATAACCTTATTTAATTGAATGTGTTTATTCCATTTTGTTAAAATATTAAAACAATAAACTTTGAAATGAATTTTTTTTTGAAAAAGAAAGATTATAAAAAAAAGAATAAATTATGACTAAATACTTATGACTTTCCATTCCAAAAATAAAAGTCTTCTAATTTTGTTTTACAAACTTAACATTAAATTAGTAGATATTACAAATTTTATGAAGTTACTCAATGATTCTAAATTTTTATAGATACTAATGATAGTGTATTATAAATCGTATATCGTTACTAATAGTATATTGTTTTTTATGATGTAATGAGTTCATAATTAAAAATATATATTAATTTTAAAAAATATAGCAATTATAGATATCAATACAAGTTTATCTTCTAAGGTATACTATTTAAAAAAATATAAATTGAAAAGTATAAAACCAATCAAAGATAAAATAAATTTTTTAAAATATAGTTTTTTTATAGTCTTTTTTCATCTTATTATTTGGATAATAAAATAATAATTATTTTATGAGTTAAAAACTATAGAATTATTAAGACATATATTCTAAGATCATATTAATGATTTACCAAAAAGGATGGAATTTAAGTAACACCACCCTTGTAATTTCATGAATCATTGACTATAATAACTTCAAAGTACTATAGCAAGAACCCTATTTATAGAAATTCATACGTGGAAAGCTGCCTTGAAGTTAACAACTCAGAATACAATTTTGACAAAAATCATTAAAGAAAAAAAAAGGCAGAATAATAAAAGTGAAAATAAATGTCGAATTATTATATATTGTACATTGATATCTCAAGCTGCTATGCAATACCGTAATCTTTGCAGCTTCTCTTGGATCTCCACAAATGTATGAAAAAACAGTACGTAAGAAGCTCTCAAATTCTGTGCAATTCTCTCATTCTCAGATCAACAATGTCTCTCTGCTAGGGTTCTTCGCCCATAAAAATATCTCCCTTTTCTCTGCAATGGAAAATGAATAACTCCCGCTCATGCACCTCATCACATTTCCGCCGTTTACCCAAATCCTTGTCTATCCGACGCAAAGTTCCCTGGTGGGACCAAATTCATGACCCTGGAAGTGAAATTGTTAGCAAATGGAACCACATTTTCCTTGTCGCGTGCATGATTGCAATGTTTCTTGACCCTCTTTATTTTTACCTTCCCATTATCGGTGGCGATGCCTGCATGAAGATTGACATTGCCCTAGGCGTCTGGGTTACCTTCGCTCGCACCTTCACGGACTTGTTTTTTTTCTTGCACACTTTCATGAAGTTTAGGACAGCTTTTGTTGCACCAAGCTCTCGCGTTTTTGGTAGAGGAGAACTTGTTATGGACCCTAGAGCCATTGCCATACGCTACCTGAAATCGAACTTTGTTGTTGATCTTGCTGCTGCCCTTCCTCTCCCTCAGGTTAGCCATACATACATTATATTCATAATCTATACCAAGGATTTTTCATGAGTTCCTATATTGCATTGACAATGAATAATGTAATAGTTTGTTCCTGGTTATGTTTCGGATTAGATTGTTGAAAGGGTAACATGATTTTCAATCATTTAAAATATTAAAAGACTGATTTTTTTCTTAAGGAAAAAAAAATACCTTGTTGATCCAATAACAACATTCTTGGTAAAGGGTTGAAAAATATAAATGGGATTCAGAATGGATTTCGAAATGAAATTGTGATTATTTAGCAAGCAAATGAAATGGTTATTATATTTTAAAAGACCACTGCTGGTTTTTTTCTTGGTTCTTTAGGTTTGAAAATTCCAGTATTTGCAAAATATTCTACTGTGAATTTTGATGCAATCATGCCAACAACCTGCTCGTTTCTGTATCCGCTAAAATTTGTATTTGGTATGGAATGACAAGAACCTCATATTAATTTACTTTGAATATTGAATTGCTGGACACATTCTG
>Ga0325404_1001715_pt1 | contig 23240 bp, 16 predicted proteins | sample PopdelMetagenome_18_FD_205664 | JGI IMG/M metagenome (GOLD analysis project Ga0325404, IMG submission 205664) | Populus deltoides microbial communities from Bellville, Georgia, United States - Xylem-Control-R1 | ecosystem: Host-associated > Plants > Phyllosphere > Stem > Wood/Secondary xylem...
AATAATTCAATCGAGAAAGTTGATTTTCAATTTCTTCGAAGAATTCTTATGAAATCTGAAAATTGGTCTAGAAGTTTATGAAATAATTGTTCCACAACTACACTATAAATCAAGAAATTATACCCAATTGATGGAAATTGAAAATACAAATATTTAATAGGCTGAATTGATAAGAATGGAGCCTATTTAATGAACTGGTAAGAACACAAGTGTAAATGCTGAATCCAACCATGGCATTTCATTGTTCAAATTGCTCTATAAAAGGTTTTCAGAAACACCCACAACTGGAATGCGAAACAAGCGCTTTATACTGTTCAAAATCGTTGTCAGCTTTTTTCAACAAAAGATTTGCCTTTACTTCTCTCTAATCTGAATTAGTCCTAACTCACTCGCTCACCCCCCATTGCAACAATTACAATAATCCTTTAATGCCAAAGATAACGGCAATCGTTGGCAAGGATTCAAATGTTCTCAGAGGGTGCCTAAAATCCTATCTGAAAAGTCTCTGTAAGAATTGAACAGACATATAAAGGCACCTATATAGGATTCAAGCATGAACTTTATAGGTTCATGTCTTTTCCCTTCCGCGCTCCTCTAGTTCCATCAAGTGGAAGGGCCGCCGCACAACAGATACTCAACAGGTAAAAGTTACACTAGGGAACAGGAAGGTTTGGCACAGCGAGGGAGAAGGATTAAAACGGTATGACTTGATCAAAACACTTGATATTTTATTTCTTATTGAAAACGAGTGCCTTGAGGTGTCTAGGAGGATACAAGCACCAAACCAGGTACCAGCTTCACTAATTTCAGAAATAAAGGTATTTCGCAAACAGGAAATTTAAAATAAACAACCAAAGAATTGATGATAATCTCTTGGTCTTCAAATATTGGACATAAATTATCCAGGCACCAAACAACAATACAAACCATCCATCATGCATAGGCCACGCCATTCCATTATACAACCTGACCAACTAGCAGCTTGCGGATCTGCAATAAGAAGCCATGACAGCATTAGGGTAACAAATTCAACAATACTTAGCAAAGCTGCAATGTCATGCATGTTATACAAATGAGTAGCTAAACAACATACGCAATCACAAAGCTTTCCTGAGATGTCAAGTTACACCGATGCAGGCCATTCGATTTGGCCTTTCCAAGGTAGCACTAAAATTTTCAGCAATTTGCAGACAAAAAAAGGTCATATAATGGGAAAAATACTAATATAACTTCTCACAGAACTCTGTTTGCAATAGCATGTATGGAAATAAGAATGAGGGAGGTTTTTGTTAAAGAATCTCTAATTCTTAAAGAGATACCCGCATAAAACTGATAAAGAAAGTTGAGAAAAAAAGGAAAATCATAAGAAGTTAGTCAGACTAGTGAACAACTTTGACCCATAAATTATACTAAATAATTACGTCTTTAAAGGAACTTCCACCTCTTACACAGAACTCATACTAGAGGATTAGAAAAGGAAGTTTAAAGTCAAATAGCAGATGCCCGTGCTGCAAGTTTCATCTAAAAATCATTTCTGCACTCTTTCTTCATTAAAAAATAACCTCCTAGCATTTCAGATCCAATCAAACTGTCCTTATCCTCTTTGCAGGACTATTGATTGATGGCCAAAAAAGAAAAAGTAAAGGGGTTGCACATATGAATCCCAAGCTCGCAAGTTTTATTTTTTCTAGAATAACAATCCTCAAGTCCTCTTTAAGAGTTTTACAAAGCCTTAAATAAGCCGGAAACCCTACCTCAACTATGAAACAAAATAAAAATCCACATTTACAAAGGAAAGAAGCACGAAATCCAAAAATAACAAGGAAATCACAAAAACTGCTAAAACTGAGGCCCCGAGGTGAGATTTTTAAAATATAAAGATCCGACAATAGAATCAAAAGTTATGACCATTTTAAGCCGTTATTCTGATTTGACACAACCATACCTCCTCTTGGGCTTAGATATGTCCCACTAGTCCATAAATGTATCTGCTAGGCCATCCATGTAATTTATCTAGGGTAAATCCTCATCTAGCTATAATAGACCTGTACTTAACTGCTTAGAATCATCCATTATCGCAAGTCCAACTACATCATTCTCCCTAGGTTGGAGGGAATTCATCCTCAAGTTTTGTTTCTCCTCTAAATAAGAAGTGAAGTGCTGAACATTGAAGACATTAGAAGTTTTCAGATGATGAGGAAGACGAATCATGTAGGCATTATCATTTATCTTTTACAACACCTTATAATGACCTATCTTCCTTTCCTTAGGCTTGTTATACTCACACTAGAAACCTGTCACGTGTAAGGATTGCCCATACCAAATCACCAACTTCAAACACTACTCTTTTATGATAAGTATCAGCCAGGGCCTTATACATGACATTGTTGTCACTAATTGTCTGCTTGACCTATTATGAATGCCAAATAAGTAATCTACCATGTCAGTAGCTTTGATGCTCATGCGTCCAATGCGAGGTATGTGAATTAACTCTAGTACTCCAGAAGGATTCTACCTATAGACAATCTTAAAAGGACTTAGTTAGGTGGTCCAATTTCGAGATCTATTATAAGCAAACTTCACCTATGACAATGTCTTATCTCACTATTTTAGCTTATCTCCAACCAAGCTTCATAGTAAGTTGCCGAGACTACTATTAACTATCTTTGTCTGCCCATTTGTCTAAGGGTAATAAGTATTGCCAAAATTCAACTGAGTTCCCATCCTTCCCCACAAACTTTTCCAAAAATTACTTCTGAACTTGACATTCCTATCTGAAGTGATGAACCTAGGAATGCCATGCAAACAAACCACCTGATTGAAGTAAAGTTAGGCTACCCAAGATGCATCCATAGTCTTTCGGCAGGCTATAAAATAGATCATTTTCGAGAACTTGTCAACAACAAAAATAGAATCCATAGCCCGTTGTGTACAAGGTAAGCCCAATACAAAATCCATGCTTACGTCTAGCCATGGAACATCAAGAACTAGTAACGGGGTGTACAACCCAACATTCAATAAGGCCCCTTTGGACCTCTGACAAACAACACACCTCTTGACAAAGTTAGAAGCCTATCTTCGTAACTTAGCCCACTAATAACATGTGGATACTAGAGTCAATGTCTTATCCTGTCCAAAATACCCCTCACAGTGTAGTTCATGAATGATATGCTCTCGCAAAAAGCAAACTAGAACACAAAGTTGCTAACCACGAAAAAGATAACCGTTTAAAAACACATAATTATCTCGTTTACCTCTTTTTGTTAACTCAACATAAATCTGACTGAATGATGCATCCCCCGAATACAGCTCAGAAAGTATCAAATCCTAGCACATGGGTAAAGTGACACGTCGACTGAGAGTATCATCTACCTTATTTAAACTGCTTGATTGGTGCCTCAATGAAAAAGTGAACTCTTGCAAAATCGATACCATTTCGCATGTCGACGACTCAACTTATGCTACCCATTTATGTACTTCATAGCCTCATGGTTAGTAATTAAAATAAACTCCTTCAGCAAAAGGTAATGCCTCCAATGCTTTAAAGTCAAAACAATAGCGCAAAACTCCAGATCATAGGTGAAATAGTACTTTGAGTTAGACAGTTTCTCACTAAAAAAGGCGATGGGGCGCCCACCTTGGCTAAGAGCTCCCCCATTGCCTACTCTAGAAGCATCACAATTTACTTCAAATAGTTTCTCAAAGAATAACACTAGTAGTTTGCAGTACCAACTAGGGACCCATGATCACTCTCTTAGCCCAGGTCACACTATCCCTGGTCTTGCAAGTCTCTCTCCTCTAACCTACAGGTTAATTATGTGATCTGCCTTTGCATGTCTTTGATAGCGAGCTTCTGGATGTTCCCTTGTCAATGGGGGAGCTCCCCATCCCCTTCTTGGCCACACTCTGCTCCACGACCTTTTCCCACCATGGTTTGTTAGCGCACACAACAACAAATAAATTCTCTTCTGTGGGATTGCAACACACAACAACAAATAAACCTAGGATCGTTGGGCTTTGATACCAACTGATACAGGCAAAAGCTAAAGACAACAACAAACAAAGAAAGAACATGGGAATTTTAATGAGCAAAATGGGCTGCAAATGTGAGCCCCAAGTTTGGAGGTTTTATTTTCTTTATAATATCAATCCTCAAGCTCTCTCTTTAGGAGGTTTATGAAGCCTTAAAGAGGCCAAAAACCCTACCTCACCTAGAAAACAAAATAAAAATCCAAAATTATAAAAGAAGGAAGCATGAAATCCAAAAATAACAAGGAAAATCACAAAAACTGTCAAAACCAGGGCCCCAGGGCGAGATTTGTAAAATCTAAAGATCCGATGACCAAAATAGCGATTCCAACGGTAAAATCAAAAGTTATGGCCCTTTTTTTTCATTATTTTGGTCTGGCGCGGCTAGACCTCCTCTTGGGCCTGGATCTATTTCACTAGTCTATAAATATATTTGTCAGGCCATCTATGTAATATGTCTAGGACAAATCCTTATCTAGTTGTGGCAAACTTGCACCTGACTGCTTAGAATCACTTATTATAGCACGCCTAACTACATCAGAAAGCCCCCATCCTCTTTACATTATCCCATGTGTTTCAACAAAAACTAAAATTTATTCAAGTTAGGACTAAACGTCTTTTTGAAGATTAGTTATAAATTTCAACGTGCTAAAACAATAATAAGAAGAAATACTCAATTAGAATAAGTTAACACAAATCTAAGAACTAACATTATTCTTACTCTTAATGATTATTAAGTGTAGTGGTGATTTGGAAGATGTAGAATCACCAACAAGATCACCAAACAACACAAACATAGTCAATTTTGGAGAAAAATTATATATTTTTATTCAATAATAATACCTTAAAGTTGATGTCTGCGGAGGGTGTAATAAAATAAGAAGTCCTAATGAAAATAGAAAACATAGGGAAACTAAAATATTAAAATTAGACCCTGTGTTTCTTTCTAAAATAAGCAGTCCTAAAAAATCTAAAATGTTGTTCCACTTTTTGTAGGCTACCTCACAACCCTTTTTTTCAAAATAATAATAATAATTGGGCACTTCATAATCATTCATGATTGTTCCTTTTCTAAGAACAAGTTCAATTCTCTTTCGTTCATTCTATTGATATGAGTATCCTATTAAGGGATTAGAGTGCATGGAGAGGTTAGGAAAAAAATAGTAACATCAATAACGATAATTTATTGAACATACCTCGGGAAGTTTTTTACGAAATACAACGTCCAACCGCGCATCAAGAGAATTTTCAAACACAATCTTCCCATCTCGAGATGCCAACACCACACCTCCAGAGCTTCACAACAAAATATACCAAAGTCAACTTTGTTTTTCCATCTCCAGTATCTTAGATACCAAAGAGTGACTTTTTAAGATAAGTCATTTGAAACCTTACACTCATTGGTTACATATTATGCAATTTGGAAACCCTAAGTTATATGATACAATTAGCAACGTGAATTATGCAACTAGAAAATTTTGGAAATCAACAGCAGGTATAAATTTACTATGGCGACCACAATTAAGAACAAACTACAACACACACTTGATAAGACCCACAGAAGCCCCACACAAACAGCTATTGATGAATGAATAAGTATATGCACTCAGGTTAGTTTCTTGGATTTTCATGAACAATTTACCAGAAAGGACCATGAGCATTATGATGGCTAGGAGCAGGTGGAAGATAGACATCGTGGTCTACAATGACTTCTGGGGGATAAACATTTGCTTTCTCAGCATATTCTTCCTTTGCTGAATGCAGGACAGACTCCACCAAATGATGGTCATCTTTCCGGCAACGTAGCAAGACAGCAGGCTCCTTCAATCTGAGTAAACTCTGGGAAAAAAAATGAAGAAAGAAAATCCAGATTATGAGCACAATACTTTATTCATGTATATAACACCGCATTCCTGTTAAATATGAAATCATAATGGTCATTTCTGAGCATTCCCTGGTAATACAATTTTTCATTTCTTCATCTAATTTACAAACAACCAATCATCCTCTAAAATGTATCTGCAAGTTAAAAAGTTTCATCAGATGATTCCCTCAAAGCTCAAGCCATCATCAGAGTGTTAGTAGATTAAAATTCACTTCATTTTATCAAAAAAACAAAAATGCTCAGTAGGGAACATCAAGTGCATGTATCTAACAACTGAAATGTAGGCATCATGTGCATGTATCAAGAGTTTATACAGATACAGACGAACACAAGTGAAAAAGGCCCATCAACCAAAACTTCATGAACTACACGTGGCAAAGCAATTCCACAATTTTCTTCAATTTAAAAGCAACTGAAAAGCAAATGGGCATGCTGGTTATTCAATAATGACCTGAACGATGAGATCTTTGAGAAGATGCTTGTACCGATGGTGATGTTGGCTGACATTCAGAAGATCCTTTCCCGCTACATCTTTCATGGAATTAACTACATCATCTTGAGCTTGAAGCACTTTGATCCGAGAAGCATTAAGCTGCATCGAATACTCACTGCCCATAAAAACCAACAAAACAAACGTCACTTCATCACCACCACTCCTGATCAGAACTGAGTAAAATAATCCCATTCTCTACCTACACAAATCAACGTAAAATTATTTCAAAATCCAATCCTGATCTCCTTTCAATAAAATCAAACTAGTAATCTATCCTATCCTACACAGTTTCAAACCGGACCATATTTTTATAATTTCCCTTCATAAATAAATAAATAAAGAAAGTGCTTGAAACATAACAAAACAAAAATAATAAAATTCAATTTCAACACTAACAAATTCCATGATTAGCATCACTTCAGTTAACTGTTCACAAGATAACAACTACAAGCAATCAAATTTAACAGCACAACACAGCCCCACCAATCAATAAACAGCATAATTACCAAAAAGTTAACCAATAAAAAATGGGAGAGAATTACATCTTCTTACGAACTTGAACTTGCTTCTCTTTACGCTCATACTCTTGCCTGATCTTCTTCTTCTCAGCCTCAACCAGTTGTAACTTCTCAATATTGAATTCCTTGAAGAAAACATTTTCTCAATAAGATCAAAACTGAAAAACCCATCAAGCAATTCAGCAAAAACAAGCAAAGAGGGAAGAATTACTTCTTCAGCAGAAACTAAGATCTCGTTGGCCTTTTCCTCTGCTTCTTGGCGGATGAATCGGACCATCTGCTGGATCTGCTTGGAGACATCTGCGTCGTTCATTTCGGATGACTTTGGTGGAAAAATCACACGAGAAGAGAAGATCCAAATGGTTTGGACAGCTTTGCGATTCAATAATTTCTACCAGAAGAAGATGCAAGAGCGTGTGTGTGTCTATATATATATATATATATATATATATAACGGATGATATACTTGTACTACCAGACAGCACGTTAGGCTGGTCAGTGATTATTCACGTTTTCACGAAGCAGTCCCCTTGTATATGTTTTTTCAATTTATTATTTATTTATTTATTTATGTATGCATGTTTACAATTTTTCTCTCTGTTTGGAAGGTAACAGGGGTATATAGTACAAAGTTATTAAATTAGCGAAGTTCAAGCAGCACTATAAAGGTTGGGTAGATACATTTAAAAATGGCTTTGATTTAATATTATTTGAAGTTATATTATTTTGAGAACAAAAAAAAAAAAATCTCATTTGGATTTTGATAAAGATAATCGAGATAATCAATTGCCCTGTCAAATCAACTAAATTTTATTAAATCCACTTTCACTTTATTTAATATTAAATTAGATCATTAGCATGTACCGGGTTAGGGGTCGAATTATTTTTTAACATAAAAAAATATTCAAGCTTTAATAATATGTTTTATAATAAAAAAAAATAATCATGAACTTAAAATATAATATATATTGCATGATATTTTTTTTTAATATTGATATAGTGATATATTTGATAAAAATTGTTTTTTTAAATATTAAGTTAGTAACATATTAGATCAATTTGGGTTAACCTATTAAATCTGTGACCTGAGTTATGAGACCGTAATAACTTTATAAAAAGCAAATCAAAATAAATTATGAAGGTCAATTCCTAATCAACTTAATGTTTAAAGATGAAATTGAAAAAAAACATCAAATTAAAAAATAAACAATAAAAACTATCTGAGCCAACCCTAATCATAAGATTAGGAAAACTCCATAGAAAAAACAAATCATGAAACTCAATTTTTAACTAATCCAATATTAAAGGATAACATAAAAAAAAGAACAAAAAAACAACTCAAGTCAACTCGGGCTAACTTGTTAAGCTCGTGAAATGGATCATGAGAACATGATGATGTCATAAAAAGAAAATAAAAAATAATATAAAACTCTATTTCCAACACATCCACTATTAAAAATTGAAATTGAGTAAAAAAATTAAAATCATGAGATTAAGATAACTCCATATAAAGTAAATTGAAAAAAAAATCAAGAAGCCCAATTTTCAAATAACCTAATATTGAAGGATGAAATTGAAGAAAAAATAAATAAAAAGGAAGAAGATTGAGTTGTTGGAGGGTGAAATTGAAAGAAAAATTCAATTACAAAAGGATTTTAAAAAATAAATTGAGTCAACCCGAGTTAACCTACCAAAATCATCAAGATAATTCCATATAAAGCAAATTGAAAAAAAATACAAAATTCAATTAAAAAAATATTCAATTAAAAAATAAAAATGAATAGAATCAACTCAAGGATTAACTTGCTAAACTCGCGATTTAAGTCATGAGATCAGGATAACCTTATAGAAAGAAAATAAAAAAATTATGAAATTCAATTTCTAACCAACTCAATATTGAAGGATGAAATTAAAAAAAATTAATTAAAAAATGCAGCAAAAGAAAAAATTAAGTTAACCTTAGTTAACTTATTAAACTTGCGATTTAGTTCATGAGATTAAGACAAATTCATATAGCAAATCGAAAAAAATTATAAAGCTCACTTCCAACAGATTCAATATTGACAATTGAAATAAAAAGATAAAAAACTAAATTCACGAGATTGTAATATAACCCAACAAAAAGAAAATTAAAAGATTATAAAGCATAATTAAAAAAAAACTAATATTAAAAAATAAAATTAAAAAAATCTAAAAAAACACAAAATACTATTATATCAAATAATATTTTACGAGTATAACTATAATGATTTAACATATCTTTAGTATTTTGTTAATTTCATGCGAGCAAAGCCTTATAGGAACACACGCTTATCACTCATTTAAATTGGTTTAAAGAATGGATTTAAATTCCTCGTTTCCTTATTAATATATTTTTCTTCAAACATGCAGGCTTGAATGTATTCTCTTTAGAATCTGATTGTAACACATATTATTGGTTTAAATTATTTTTTATCTTGATTTTAAAATTTGATAAAACTGAAAGCAATTAGAATAAATATAAAAAATCTAGATAATTTAAAATAAAAATACATCTCTCAAATTAAAAAAAAAAACATAATTTCATTATAAGAATATAAGAACAACACACCTCTAGCACATTGTCACACATAACTTTTTGTAATTCTTTTTGAAGATATGCAAAGAAAAGATAACAAAAATAAATTTTAAAAAAATAATTAAAAAACAATCATGAAAGGCTATAACAAAGAGCAATAGCTAATATTATATAAAAAAGGTGAACTATATTTTAAAAAATAATTTTGTAAATATATTGTAAATGAATTAATTTAAATAAATTTAAATTAAAACATAAAAAAATCAAAGACCCTTACAAAGAGAGCCCAGTCGATTGGGGTGATTATTTTTTCATTTTCTTTTTCTCTAACTTTGTGACTTCTTCTACTTATATTATTTTGAAATGTCTTGCGATGCATGGGGTGATTAAAATTTGACTGTCTCATTGAATGCAAACGAATAAGTTTTTCACCATATTAGTATGTTTGTGTTGATTGATAATGATGCAGCCCAGATCGGGGTAGCATGCAGCAGCCCCTGGCAGAGCCTTTTCGGCCCAGACTGGGGTTATCTGCAACAGCAAGGCTGGGTCTGGCTAGCTAGAAAGGGGTTGCTGTCACCTTAGCAGCAGTTAAGCTACTCATCTTCTCTCTCTCTCCTTTTCACCCTTTCTTGTTTGCGCATGTTTCAGAATATTTTCCTCTAGAAGCATGAACCATCCACCACACACCATACCACCTTCTCTCATTAATAAACAATCTCTTATTAACTTTTTAGGCTAACCTTTCCAATCTATATCTAACTTTGCATCAACATTCTTTGCCTTTCGTGGCCTGCCACTCTTACCAATAATGATTTACTTTCAAGCACTAATCTATCCCCGCAAGTCTGGCATGCCAATCAAGCAGTCAACTTTATAGGAAACCAGATATTCCCCGTCGTTTTTCCCTCTCTACCATATAATCTTCCTATAAGATAAGCTATGTTCCTCTGTATCTATAAGGTCTTGAAGACAACGCATTCAAGCTCATATACGTTAACTAAGCTCACTCAAGCATACTTACATCATTCATTACATACATTTTTTTACACACACATTCTTATTATATTTGTTAACTTAAGCATCAAAGGATCCCCTATCTTGACATGGAACTTGTTTTGTAAGTTAGTCACCAACATAGTACTTAACTAAGGAAAGCCTAATATGTTTGAAGTTTTTCATGACTTCATTAATAGAGTCGCATGTGAGAATCTCAATAAAAAATCTAGTTCATTCCCTTTTGTTGTTCATAAAAAATATTGTCTATGACTGATGAAACTCCAAGACAAAGAAGAGTAATTGATCTCCTTATCATAAGGATTTTAATACTTTTAGGTCTTTAATGACTCTCTCAACAAGTGCAAGTGCTTAACTACGTTATTCCAGCCATACAAAAACAACTTCACACTCTTCCATTACATCAATAAAAAAAGTTAACATACCAAGAGAGCATGACCCAAATGGTTTCTCCATTGTGTAGAGTATCGTTTTTATGCGTCCAATCTCCTCCTTATTGAACCCCAACCTTTAGGGTGTTAGACTTATGGGCTGGCTCTTCTGAATTTGCCTAGTTTGCATGTCTTCTTGATTGGTTCCATTTGTATCCTCCATTATGCCCTATCCTTGGTGGTTTTTCATGGACTTTCCAGTAGGTCTCCTTTTTATGACCTGTCTTATTGCAATAGTTACAAAACAAACTTATTGCAATAGTTACAAAACAGATCATCTTTAGGGAGTTTTTCCTTTCAGTCTTCACCACTTCTGCACCATTCATGGCATCACTCAGGTTTCTGTTATTAGTTATCATCCCCTTCAATATTAGGGACATCAAGCATCATAATTCTCTTTCCTTCTTCAGCCTTTATCAATGAGACCACCTCATTGAGTGAGGGTAGGGATTCCTTTCCAAGTATTTGGACTCACATTTGATCAAATTCTATGTTGATTCTTACAAGAAATTCAAAGATCATTTCTCTTTCCATATACTTTTTTAGAATTACAGCATCATCATTACATTGCATCTTAAAATCCTGATAGTAGTCCAATTCTAACCAGAAACTTTTCATAGTATTGTAATATTCAGTAACCATCATATTACCTTGTTTGGTCATTGAAAACTTCGTCTTAATCTAATAGATTAACGCAACATCCTTTACTTTAGAATATGTCTGTCTCACTGTATCCCATATATCCTTTGTTGTAATCAGAAACATATAAGGCCCACAAACTTCTAACATTATAGAGTTCCACAACCATGACATAATTATGGAGTCTTCTTCATTTTAGAGTGTATTTGGGTCTTTTGGACTAGAAGGGTTGTCCATCATATGATTGATCTTTCCTTTTCCTTTGAGAAAGGTTTTCACTATTTGTGACTACTTCAGATAGTTTTGTCCATTCAGTCGGTAGGATGACTGTAAACTCTATAATTCCCCTGATATTTAGGTTTCTTTTGTAGTGTTTTCAAACATGTTTTTCAGATTTGGACAGGTTTGCTAGATCAAGTGACTAGGGTTGTCAGGACAGATGAGAAGAGAAGAGAAGGGAAGAGAAGGAATTCCAAGTTCAGAGAGAAGGTAGGTTCAGAAGAAAAAAGATAGGCTCGATTTAAAGATCTAATACCATGTGAAAAATTCTTAAATTCTGATTTCTCATCTTATTTCAAAATAGATTCCTAAGTATATACAACATCTACAAATCTATATTAGGACAACTATTAACTACACATAAATAGGTATTATTATTTGAATCTGATTTATGGAAAAGAAATTTGACTTTCTGTTTTTATTTTCTATAAATCAGGTTCAAATCAGCCTTAATTACTTCAGAATCTTCAACACTTTCTAGTTTCTTTTAATCTATAATTGTTGTTAGGGTCTAGAATAAAAAGCAAATGAGTTAACTTGATTGCTGCAACTATTACTTTAATTTATTAGGGATGAATAAGCTAAGTTAAATTGTTGAATTTTTTGAACGGTTGCTTAGAATAAATTTTACAGACTGTGCTTGTAAGGCTACTGCAGTGTGAATTAAAATTGGTTTTCAATGTCTAATTCATTTGATGGTAAAAAATTGATGAGAAAGCTTTATCTAATTAATTTAGTCAAAATCTCCTCGATTTCCTTTAACTTTAAGAGACATTGAATTTATTTGCTTGAATTGTAAGAATATTTGTTTTACTTTGATGATCAACAAATTTATAGGAATGAAAATTTATAGGAATGAATGTCTGGACCTTTGAACTGAGTTAATGACATATCAATTTATTATTTTTATTTTCAGAATTTTGTTTCTTTAATTTTTTATTCAAATCCCTAGTTTTTTTTATTTCAATATTTAATAGGAAGATTAAACAAAATTTCCCATGGGTTCACTCTGGTTTTCAAAATCATATTATGAATTTATTTTATTTGTGATAAGTAAAGTCAAAATTATATTTTGAAGGTTCCGATGACCGACCAACTAACCTAGGATATACATTGAATTTATGCCCTTTTTAATGGCATCGATAACACTTTATTAAAAGTGGCTTAGCATGAGGATTATCTCTTTTTCTATTTATCCTCGCAAGGAATTGCTTGAGGCATATTTTTATCATAACCACAACCAACATTAGGTTGTTTGGATTAATTTTTTATTTATAGCTGCTTACCCTTCTCTACTGGTGTAAGTCAAGGCTATGTGGCAGGAACCCTCCTTTGTAGCCCAATTCCATCTTTGATGGCAAGTTTCAATCCATTTACTTATACTTATTGCCCGTCAGTTTTGTTGTAATCTAATTTTTTATTTTTATTTTTGTATATATTTTGAAAAAAAAATAAAAAAATATCTTTTAATTAGTGTTAGTTATTTTCTTTATTTTTTGTATTTAATTCTTGTGTGTCAAAAAAACAAAAAAAGAAAACAATACAAAAAAAGTTGAGGTTTGAAATTAGATCAATAATAAATAGAGTATCACAAATAAAAACAAATTGAGTTTGATAGTTTTTTGTGGTCATTGTAAAGGTCTCAATTGAAGAGAATATTTAAAAAATAGTTTAACTTGATTTAATTTGGAGTGAAAGAAATTTAAAATTCAAGAATAATTTCCAAATCCCACAGCCCTGAGCCACCATATGCGTTCTACAGCTATCAATCACCATGAAAACCGCCCTCTCACAGACCTTAGGATCCACTGTCGAAACCAGAAGGCAGGTCCCCCTTCACGCGAACAATCCAGCAGACCCCACTTCTTAAAACTGAACCAATCAAACCCAACCCAACTATCTCGACGACAACCCAGCTGAAAAGAGAAGAAACACCGAGAGACAAAAAAAAAAAAGAAAAAAAAAGAGGCCTGGCAACAGGAGAAGAAAAGGAGCTGGTGGTCAAATTAATTCAGTCCCTTTGCAGGATATAAATGGTGAGTGAAGGCACGTGGGTGTAATCCTAAGATTGGTGAAATAGCCAGCATGTGGATGCATGCGCGCCACGTGGTCCAGTGGTATTTTTTAATGTTTTTCCAGATCATGCCCAATTTCAACCCAAATAAATATTTTATTGCTAAATTATATGTTTAAATTTTGTACATATTTTTTTTATTTTTATTTTTGTGAAAGTCCAATTTTTTTTTAATTATTATTGATAGTGACATTCTTATAAAAAAGTATAAAAACAAAATGCAAAAGAAAAATTATAACAAATGCTTCCTTATATTTTCCAAGTATACGAATTGATAACTTGGGTTGTGTCAATATGCATGGTTTTATTAAAGCTCATAGAATAATAATAATGATTTTCGGGTTTGTTTTGCAATTCACCATAGTGAATGGGCTAAATTCCAATTCAATTTTTATTATTCATATGGAACCACGTCTTAAAAATGGCTTAGTTGACTAATCCTTTTTTAAAACGATCGATGTTCAAATGTGAAAATCACATGCGAGTTATTTTTATTTTTTAGCAATTTCAATGAAGATTCCTTTAGGAATCTTAATGTATTTGAAGACTAATGTCAAACTTTTTATAAAATAAAAAATAATAAAAACAATTAATTAGGATAATTGATGACAATAAAAAAAAATAAATTTAAGTGAACATATAGTAAAGATAACATTTCATAAAATATGATGCTTTATGGATGACATTGTTCTTATCTTAAGTATAGTTAACCTCTTACCTGAATATCTAGAACTAATGCTTATTTTTTTAGGATCCTTAGTTTCCTTTAATTTCTAGGTGGGGACTCTAATTTTCAATAATATGTGTATTTTGGCTTCGACATGCAACAAGTTTCATGTAGATTATTTCACTCGGCTAGGAGCAAAAATTTCATTGTATATTCATGCAAGTTTTGAGAATCTTATAAACATCTTTGATACTTAAGGAAGAGGTCTTTTAAATCAAGAGGCAAAAATCTACCTCTCAACAACTACTTCATGTGCTCCCAAGTCTTAATAGGTCTTCTACCTTATTGCCTCCTAGTTTCCAATAGCCTATCTCATTAGATTAAGGTCCCATGCTTCAATGTAAACCCTATAGTTTTTATCATCCTTGAATATGAAACTCTTGTATGCTTATAAAATCAATCAAATTCAACTAACCAATCAAGAAAATCCTCTACTCCTAAATCACCACCAAAACAAGAAATCTCAACCTTCATATGATAATCTTGATCATATGTATTATTTCTAGCAACCTTACGTCCATCTTCTTTATTAGAAGAATACCATTGTGATACTGGCCATGAGAATTTGCATGAACTAGTTCAGGGATAGGTTTGTCGTTGGCGTCATTCTAGGCACATGCCTTTGTTATTTCCTAGTTCGTGTTTACGTGCAATACTAATGCTTTAAGCCTGGTTGTAAGGTTATTGACTCCGATATTGATGTCACCCAACCCAGTTTGCATTTGTCCCTCTAAAGCTACTATCTCTAACGATGATTTAGCTGATCTCAAATAGCTTGCATCCCCTGATCACCGTCACATAGATGATTGTCACCAAATCCTCCACAATTCTCTTCACGATTTGCTATTGATCTGAATGCTGACCTACTTTAATACCACTTGATGAATGATTACTCTTTTTCTTTTCATTTTATAATTTGAATTTGATGAATGATTGCAGGAAATAAATTTTTATAAATGCACAATTTAGATTCAAATGACTTGTTTAAAATATGAATCAAAGAGATTTAGTTTGCAAATAAGATATAATGTTCATGAAAGATATGCAAGCAAGGATACATTGATAATAATAATAGTACTACTATTATCATTACTATTAACAGTAATATTACTAATGACCTTTGGTTTTTTTATTAACCTTGATTGATATTGACTTTTATTTGCATGTTAATTAAAAAGATAATCATAAAACTGCATAGCTTTCAATCATATGTCAAAGGATGGAAAACTACATAGTTTTTAAGGACATGCCAGAAAAGTTAGGGGCGGTGGGATGTTGTCCACATCCAAATAAAAAAACAACAAACACGCTCACATGACTGAGAGGTTACTAGAACTCGATGAATTATTACTTCTTTTTTATTTATTTTATAATTTAAATTTGATGAATGATTAGAAAAAATAAATTTTTGTAAAAGCACAATTTAGATATAAATGGCTTGTTTAAATATGAATCAAAGAGATTTAGTTTAAACATAAGATATAATGTCCATGAAAGATATGCAAGGATGCAATGTTAATAATAATTGTGCTACTATTATATTTATTATTAACAGTAATATTACTAATGACCTTTGGTTTCTTTATTAACCTTGATTGTTATTGACCTTGATTGGCATGTGCATTAAAAAGATAATCATGAAACCGCACAACTTTCCATGACATGTCAGAAAGGACGGAAAACTACACAATTTTTTTTAGGACATGCCAGAAATGTTTGTAGGGGGGATGGTGTCCACATCCTAAGAAAAAACAACAAACACGCTCACATGACAGAGAGGTTACATGAACTTGATGAAAGATCACTCCTTTTTTATTTTGTAATTTTAACTTGATGAAGGTTTGACCTTGATTGACACGTGCATCAAAAAGATAATCATCCAACCACACAGCTTTCCATGACATGTCAAAGCAGATGGAAAACTGCACTGTTTTTTAGGACATGCCAGAAATGTTAGTAGGGGAGATGTTGTCTGCATCCCAAGAAAAAAAAACACGCTCACATGACAAAGAGGTTGCTGGAATTTGATGAATGATTACTCATTTTCTTATAATTTTAATTTGGTGAATGATTACAGGACATAAATTTCTATAAATACACGATTCAAATATAAATGACTTATTTAAAATATTAATAAAAAAGATTTAGTTTGAAAATTAGATATATTGTTCATGAAACACATGCAAGGAAACATTTTTAATAATAATAGTACAATTATTATCATTATTATTAACAGTAATATTACTAATGACCTGTGGTTTCTTTATTATCATTATTATTAACAGTAATATTACTAATGACCTTTGGTTTCTTTATTAACCTTGATTGTTATTGACATTGATTGCATGTGCAACTAAAAGATAATCATGAAACCGTACAACTGTTGATGACATGTCAAAAAGGATGGAAAACTAAGTTTTTGAGGACATGTTAGAAAAATTAGTGGGGGAGATGTTGTTCGCATCCAAAGAAAAAAAAACAAGCACGCTCACTGACAAAGAGCTTATAGGAACTTGATGAATGATTACTACTTTTGTTATTATATAATTTAAATTTTATGAATCATTACATGAAATAATTTTTTTATAAAAGTAAGATTTAGATATAAATGACTTGTTTAAAATATGAATAAAAGAGATTTAGTTTTAACATAAGATATAATGTCAATGAAAGATATCCAAGGATACATTGTTAATAATAATTGTACTACTATTATCGTTGTTATTAAACTAATATTACTAATGACCTTTGGTTTTTTTTTTTTATTAACCTTGATTGTTAATGACCTTGATTGGCATGTGCACCAAAAAGATAATCATGAAACCACACAACTTTCCATGAAATGTAAGAGAGGATGGAAAACTGCATAGTTTTTTAAGACATGCCAGAAATATTAGTGGGAGAGATATTGTCTGCATCCCAAGAAAAAGAAAGAAACACACTCACATGACAGAGAGGTTACTAGAACTTGATGAATGATTACTCTTTTTATTTTATTTTATAATTGACCTTAAATGGCATCTGCGCCAAAAAGATAATCATGAAACCGCACAACTTTCCATGACATGTCAGAGAGGATGGAAAACTACACAGTTATTTAGGACATGCCATATATGATAGTGGGGAGATGTTGTCTGCATCCCAAGGGAAAAAAAACAAACACACTCAAATGACAGAGAGGATACTGGAACTTATTAAATGATTACACCTTTTTTTTATAATTTTAATTTGATGAATGATTGCCCTTGATTGACATGTGCACTAAAAAGATAATCATGAAACCGCACAACTTTTCATGTCATGTCAGAGAGGATGGAAAGCTGCACTGTTTTTTAGGACATTCCAGAAATGGTAGTGGGGAAATGTTGCCTGCATCCTAAGAAAAAAAAAACACGCTCACATGACAAAGAGGTTAATAGAACTTGATGAATGATTACTCCTTTTTTTATTTTATAATTTAAATTTGATGAATAATTACAAGAAATAAAATTTAATAAATGCACGATTTAGATATAATTGGGTTATTTAAAATATAAATGAAAGAGATTTAGATTGAAAATAAGATATATTGTCCATGAAACACATGCAAGGAAACATTGTTAATAATAATAATACTATTATATTATTATTAACAATAATATTACTAATGACCTTTGGTTTGTTTATTAACCTTGATTGTTATTGTCTTTGATTGGCATGTGCACCAAAAAGATAATCATGAAACAACACAGCTCTCGATGACATGTCAGTGAGGATGGAAAACGAAACAACTTTTTAGAACCTGCTAGAAATGTTAGTGGGGGGAGACAGTGTCTGCATCCTAGGAAAAATAACAAACGCGCTCCCTCGACAGAGAGGTTACTAGAACTTGAAGAATGATTATTCCTTTTTTATTTTATAATTTGAATTTGATGAATGAATGCAAGAAATAAATCTTTATAAATGCTTGATTTAGATATAATTGGCTTGTTTAAAATATGAATCAAAGAGATTTAGTTTGAAAATAAGATATAATGTATATAAAAGATATGCAAGGATACATTGTTAGTAATAATTGTCCTACTATTATCATTATTATTAACTGTAATATTACTAATGATCTTTGATTTTTTTTATTATCCTTGATTGTTATTGACCTTGATTGACATGTCCATAAAAAAAATAATCATGAAACCTCACAGCTCTTGATAACATGTTAGAGAGGATTGAAAACTCTAAAGGTTTTTAGGACATTCCAGAAAAGTTAGTGCAGGAGATGCTGCTTGTATCCCACGAAAAAAAAAACAAACGTGCTCACATGACATAGAGGTTACTAGAACTTGATGAATGATTACTCCCTTTTTTTTATATAATTTTAATTTGATGAATGATTGCAGGAAATTGTTTTTTTTTTACAAATGCATGATTTAGATCTAAATGGCTTGTTTAAAATATGAATCAAAGAGATTTAGATTGAAAATAAGATATATTGTCCATGAAACACATACAAGGAAACATTGATAATAATAATAATAATAATAATAATAATAATAATAATAATAATAATAATAATACTATTATATTATTATTAACAGTAATATTACTAATGACATTTGGTTTATTTATTAACCTTGATTGTTATTGCCTTTTATTGGCATGTGCACCAAAAAGATAATCATAAAACAACACAACACTCAATGACATGTCAGAGAGGATGGAAAATGGAACAACTTTTTAAGCAGATCAAGGAGTCTAGCTTTTTCACATTTGATACTCTCAATTTCCTTTAGACAATGAGCCTCTTTCGGACCCCATTCTTTATTTTCTAACTTTTCTCAGTCTAGTGTAGTAGATCTCGGGTGGGGGAACCTACTTTTAATCCCGGTGCATGCATAATAAATATATGAACATGTAATCTATACGATGAACTTGCCATTCGAGGGGTGATATATGATCGTAACTCTTGCATGATGAAACAAGAATCTTGATTCTTGTCCAAACTCTACAATGCAAATTTTTTGAGTGACGATCATTGTGTCACCCATAAGTCTTGAGTTCAAGATGCTTCAAGAAGGGTTTGTCCTAATGCAAGTAAAGATAGCAACCTAAGGACAAGTTCTATTCATTATATGAACATGGGTAAGTTTCTACTTGGTCTCAAAAGGGTCTCATATTTGTCTTGTTATGATCTTCGTAAAGACAATATAGAGGCGTTGTGAGAAATGGTTAAGGCATGTATACCCACCATTACTAAGCAGACACTCAAATACGAGTTGAGTGTTTCATGTGTCTAAACCCTGACTAATAGTCATAGGGTAGATCGCTAATTCCTCACCTAACTTAGAAGTTTGTTTGTGCTTTTAAAAATAAAAACATATGATGCATGAGACATTTCTATAAAATACATGGAAACAAAAACATTAATAAAAGATAAAAATACAAAAACTTAAATACATCAAATACACAAAGCTGAGTCCAATATTGTTAGAAACAGTACCTTCCCTAGTGGAGTCGTCATTTTGTCGCATGTGCCCGCGTGACGTCGATAACAATTTTTGTTCGTTTCTTTGTTGATTCTTGGAAGTTTCTACCTAGTATTTAGTTCAGGGTTACTAGAAAACCTAGATATACTGGTCTTTGTAGAGATTCACCAGTAAGAGACTGATTGTAGTTAAAGAAAGTATTAGCACCCCTAACGCACCCTACCTAATGTAAGTTGCTTCGAAATTTGATGTGATTTGTAAGTTTTGACGGTTGTTTTATCAATGATTTATCTAAAGTTGAAGAAAAGTTCTCATCACTGAGAAGATTCTTAACTTATCAGATAAAGAAATTCTAACATCAAACTTTTTTAATATTAAGAATATGTCTTCCGTATAAGATCATAATCCTAAATACCGAAAGAAAACAATATTTTCTAAAATATAAACTAAATTCTATGCAAATTAAAACATTTAATTTTTTATCTTTTTAATTCTTTTTTTTTCCTTTTAGTTTTTATCTTTTAAAAACATAAATAAAAGAAAGTACAAACACCACACATCAGTTTTCACTATTTTTACTCCCATATTCCTAATTACATGTTAGGACATAATAAAAATTCAAAATAGATACAATTAAAATATTACAAAATAGACAAAAAAAAAAAATTCGGTAACAGTGATAGGAATTTCTGAGTCATGGAACAGTAGCGGGTGCTTGCTCCACTCGCTATCGCCACTGACGGCACATGAATTCATGCACCGCCGCAAGCAAAGCCCAAGAGATGAGTGGATCTGGGATGACTCCCTCCTCTCTTCTCTTCCCTATCTGTGGCGAGGGCCATCGCCATCTACAAAAGAAGAAAAACACAAGCAAAGTTTTTGTTTCTTTCTCCTTTTTTCAGATCTATTCTTTTTTGTCTTTTTTTGGTTCATTGTTCTTTCCTTCTTTAGGTGGCAGATTTGATGGTTGTAGATCTGGCGGTGACAGTGGCCGTTGCAGTGGACGAATCTGCCAGTGCTTGAAGGCCTTGGTATGGAGGAGAAGTAAGTGTCTCCTGGCCCCAGGGAACGGTCACGGGTCTGTGGGAGGTACTATGTTTTGGCTGCCACTGGATTCTGGTCAAGGAAGAGAGAGATGGGTCTCGGATTAGCAGGGATGAGGGAAGCTGGAGACGACGTCTGTGGGGCTGGTCTCCTATGTCAGTGAGCAGCAGCTCTGGTGTGGCCAAGAGATGGAGGTGGTGCTCTCGGTGGCTATGGGAAGAACACCTGAGAGGGAGAAGGTCTGGCGTGTGGCTGTTTTAGGTGAGGGAAAGGATAGGACGATTTGGCCAAAGGGTGCACGGCTGGAGAGATGGAGGGCAAGTGGGAAGATCTAGTAAGGGAAGGAGATGGTTGGGTCTGTGGGGATGGAGAGGGAAGGGGAAGACTTGTCCCGCTGAAGGGAGAAGAAGCCGAAAATTCAAAAGCCCAAAGCCAGGGGTTTCTCTGGTTTTCGCTCAAGGGAGGGGGTGGTGGCTTGTCTGTAGATGAGTTTAGGTTTACAGTTTCTTTGTGTTTCCCTAATTTTCAAAATCCTCCTTTTTCTGTCTGCTGTGGAGACCTATATTTAAAGGTAAATATTGCTAGGTTTCTCAAGTCCTTTAATTTTCTTTTTTTATAAATTTTGATTTTTATTATTTTTTTATACTTTAAAAATAAATAATATCAATATCGATTCAATGAAAAAAATCAATTGTTTTAAAAATAACAAGTTAAAAATCGAACACGTTTGAACACATTTAAAAATTCTTTAAAAATTTAAATTCCTTTTAAAATAACATTGAAACAATAAAAACGATGCAAATATATCAATAATATATATTTTTTGGATTTTCATTATTTTCATTATTTTTATTTTACTATTTTTTGATTTTTTTGAAAGCTTATAAAAAAATACGTTAAAAATTAGCATTTAAGATGGTAGAACTAGCAGCAGCTTTAAACTTTGAATGTACATAAAACAATTGTTTTACGGTGAGATTATATAACTATTATTCATTTTTTGTTAGTAGAAAAGTAGGAATTCAAACGACATAATGAAAAAATAGGGGTGCTATGCCCAGAGGAACTCATCGTTGTTTTACTTTTGATCGGTTCACTTGTGGGTCAACTCGCTTAATTCATGAATCATGAACCGGATCCAGCCTCTTGCCTATGCCTAGAGGAACTCATCTTTTAAAACCATGGTCATTAACCCACACAAGCATTAAATTTCGTTGTATAAAATTATTATATGGTTGCTTAGGTGCTCCTTCAATTTTCAATTAAATTTCATTGTATAAAATTAATATTTTGTTACCGTTAAAGAGATTGTATTCTCTTGTATGAAAAAATGAGTGTTTGATATTGTGATATATAATGATTTTGAAAAATAATTATAATATATTAATTAGAATGATTTTTTAGAATCTTTTTTAACATCAAAAGATAAAAACTATTAAAAAACATAAAATAAATAAATTTAATATTTTTTCAAAGTGAAACATAATTTTAAAATATACCATAATAACGTCTTGCTTGCAATGAAATCAGTTGTGATGGTGCTCAATGATTTTACAAGAAAAGCTTCATTAACAACATGATATTTTACACACAAGCAGCTTAAGATTAAACAAGTTCTCAATGCCCTCCAAAAGTACACATGAGACTATGGAGATCGAATGCATGAGAATACAATTATTGCCACAAAAAAGATACAGCAATATAAAGTAACTTGAGCTTATTCTCTACTGGATCTGAGCCCACTTGAAGAGTTTCCAGTAAATTTTCAGCCATTTCCTCTTACCTCATCGGCAATATTTATTGTACGATTGGATGCATTTGACTGGTGATAAAATGCATCATTGGTTTCTTTCACAAAATGCTACAGTACCCAGTTATGCCTCCAACATCACTACTAGTTATGCCTCCAACATCACTACTAGTTATGCCTGCAACTTGAAGTCCCTTTTTAATGAAGGTAAGCACCTTGGTTCGCTTCTGAAATAAAAGATAATACGCAAATATATTAGAGGCTGAGTTCATATTTTTATAAGCAAACATATTTTTATACTTAATATAGTATTTATTTATTAATTAGATGGAGAT